>Ga0181390_1000159_pt1 | contig 28139 bp, 45 predicted proteins | sample 13SPOviralmetaG_FD_130085 | JGI IMG/M metagenome (GOLD analysis project Ga0181390, IMG submission 130085) | Marine viral communities from the oligotrophic San Pedro Time Series (SPOT) site, San Pedro Channel, CA, USA - 13 SPOT_SRF_2010-07-21 | ecosystem: Environmental > Aquatic > Marine > Strait...
ATGCTTAGATGCTGGTGGACGAACAATGGAAAAATCACCGTCGTATTTGTAGATGTCCATCATCATAGGTATAAACTGAGCAATGATATTCATGTCTGGGAAAAATTGCATTTCGTGACGTTCTGGTGGAAGTAGGTCAACCATTCGACCTGCAAACTGGTCTAACATCCAGTGAGTCTGTCCTTCATTGAAATGTCCAACAAACAGGATATTTTTGTATCCCTGAAACTTCAGTGCATTACAGAACATAGGTGCACGTGAGAAAGCTTCTTCTACCACGTTCATCTCTGCATTACGGAATCGTAGATACTTTCCGTTCACTTCTGAGTATAGGTTCAGTGTACCTACCATCCATCGAAGTAGAGCGTTCTTTTCAATTCCGGATACGGTTGCGTACTTTTCACTATCGACTAGGATAGTTTCGTCTTTGTGATTAAAAAACATTGGTTAGGGTCCCTTATAGATGTTTTGTATGTATGTTTCGAATTCCTCGATTTTTTCTAATCGATTCGGCCAAAGAATATACTCTTTCTCTGGATTGGTCTTGAGGTTAGTCAAGAGCGGTTGAATCGCATTAAAAAGGTTATCGAGTCGGGTTTGTGTCTCATCCACAGTGTCAGTGACAGTCTCTAGCTGTTGAAATGCTTCGAGTTCTGACTCATCTACGGCAGTGAAACCAAAATCAAATATATCTTTCATAGAGTTATTTATACTAAATAAGTTCGCATATAGGCAAAAGGAGTGTAAATATGCTAGATTTAGTACACATGGACAAACATGTCGAACACCTGAATGAAACATGGAAGTATCTATATGACGACGATCAATATGGATCGGACACGTGGCACATCATCAAAGAACCACCATACGAAGGTGACTGCGAGGACTATGCGCTGACACTACTGTGGTTGATGAGTGGAAAATCAATGGTCAACTTCTGGATCAATATCATCACAATGCAGGCACAGTTACGAAGGGTCAGTACGAAAAGAGGCGGGTTCCATGTCGTTCTCAAGGTAGGTGACCTATATGCAGACAACTGGACGCAAGAGTTCGTGACATGGGAAGAGATGGAAGAGAAGTGCGGTCACAAGAAGTACCTGTGGATGTATGACCCGATTCTTGTTATTTTAAAAATGTTTACATCTACGTTAAAAAAATCTTCAAGGGGGGTTGACAGAACCTAATTTATACTGTACAATATCCTAACCAAATGGGGGATATACTATATGAATATTTTTAGATTACACGATGATCCAGTTATTTCTGCACAGATGATGTGCGACAAACACGTAGTCAAGATGGTTACCGAATACGGTCAGCTACTGTCGACCGCACATCGTGTTCTTGACGGTACGGTTGAGCGTCGACCTTCCAAGTCCGGAAAACGCATGGTAGATCATTATATAGTCGATGGCGAAGCACGAGAAAATCTACTATATAAAGTGGCACATAAAAACCACCCATCCGCAATTTGGTGTCGCGAGAACCATAAGAACTACCGATGGTTGTACGATCACTTTGTCGCTTGTGCAAAAGAATACACCCACCGATATGGTCGTGTCCATGCAACCTATGAAAAACTATCTGGACTTCTTTGGTTCTCTCCCCGTAACATCAACCAAGTTGGACCAGAGACCGTCATGCCTCAGTGTATGCCAGACTACTGTAAGGATACAGTCGTTACCGAAGGGTATCGCAAGTACTACCGTGAAGAGAAGAAAACCTTTGCTAAGTGGACTAACCGTGAGGTTCCAAAATGGTTCCTAGGGATATAGGACTTTGGTTATTGAGAGGTATGTTGATTCTCTGGTTGAGTTTCTCCCAGAAAGCAGATGATGATCTGTTCGGAGTACTCACTAGTATCCGACGTTTCAATGAATGTAAAAGGATTGTACACTTGACAGCACCCTAGAATGTGTCGTATAATACACATTGTATATTTTATGAAACAACTTGAGAGTTATATTATGATGGATTATGAACAAGGACTAGGATATGCTTTGTCCTTTGCCAAAGAAACCCCTTTCGATGATGATGAGGGTGTGATCAACTCGATCTTAGAAAGTGTAAGTAAACATCGTCTACCAGAGAGTTCTTACTCTCCTTGGGAGAAGCTCGATTCTCTACTTGATGAAGAGAAGATATTGCGTACTAGCAAAACCCCTTGGGAAAGTGCTTGTAAGTTATATTCCTATCGTTACAATGTACGCATCCCTGATTCCATCATCTATGGTGATAAGAAAGCGAAACGAGCGTTGAATAACTTTTTAAAAGAAAATGAAAAAGCGGCAGAGTTATTATGATACACGGTTCAATGCGACATACTACTACTGGTAGAAAGAAAAGTTACAACGCTTGGTCTACCAAGAAGAAACCCACCCCCAGATTCCAACCTATGGAAGTAAAGAGTGAACCCTATCGAAGGGACACTCCAGTTTACAAATCTAACGATTCTGGTACTCACAGTACCCAAAAGAAAGAAAAAATGAACTACACCGGAACCCTAGTCAAGGGTATCGGAACCATGCACAAGTCCAACGCAATCCCCGTGATTGATGAACAACAGATGAAAGACCTTGCATCGATGAGGAGATGATGAGTAAAAGTTCTATTGAAGAAGACCAACGCGTAGCAAAGGTCGAAAGTCAAATCAGTCCGGAAGTCAAACAGGAGTTTGCCGGTAGTACGATGTCCAAAGCAGGAAGACTTGCTATGGAACTTAACGTTGAACGTAAACGTCTCAAACAAGAGATGGAGGAGCTTCAACTAGAAGTCGAAGACTTGAAACCGGCAACACCAACAGGTACCATTGATAGTTATGTCAAATGGGGCGCAACTGTGCTTGGTGTGACAGGGATTTTTGCTATTAGTGCGGGGTTCGTTATTACTGGTCAAATATGTTATGCCTCTGCGGCCTCTGCGTGGGTTTATGTTGGTCATTGTTGGAACGACAAAGCAATCATGATAGGGAGTTCCATATCAGGTACAGCAGTACTAATGAACCTAGTAGACACCCTAGTGACAATGTGACTAATTCACATAAAATAGTCATCTTTTTTTCAAAATAAGTGTTGACATATGTTTCCAAAAGAAGTATAATACTTGTATTGAATTGATAGAGAGAGTTGATTATGTACTACGTTATGAAGAACTACAAAAACATGAGAGCGGCAGGTCCGTTCGAGACTTACCAAGACGCATATGATCACATGGAGTCGTATCCAAACCCATCTGCCTTGCATGTTTCTACTGCACGTGAGTTCACCAACTGTTCTGACTTCGCTGAAGTAGGTGAGACCATCCAGTTTACAAATGGTAAAGGTGTTCAAGAAGGTCAGGTGATGTTTGTTCACCGTGACTTACCTACGAGTGATCCACTACGTAACGCCGACTACTACAGCATTGCAACTGGTCCTAACCCAATGGACCGTCACTATCTGAACAGCAACATGATGAAGATGATGAAGGTCGTCAATCTTTCTGCTGGTCAACAACTTTCTATGGAGTTTTAATATGTCTGACTTATTCATGACCGTTTACAAGAACAAGACCGAGAACACCATGACTTACTACTACAGTCGCACGAAAGATGTGTTTGTAAGTAAGATGGAGTTCTTGGAACTCAATGGTGATGTCGACTGCATTGTTGTTGACGATACTCTGACTGCACAAGAAGTTGACGTTGTGTTCGGTGAAATCTACGGAGAAAAATATGAGTACGCTTAGTCTAGAAGAAGCGTGTCACTTCTTGTGGCGCGAAGAGATAACCGATTGGAATGGGGAGTCTATTCCCAACCACGTTTATATCAGTAAGGGCACAGACCTCATGGGGTATGTCGCTCGAAGTACTGGACGGATACAGATGTTCAACGCCCCCAAAAAGTCGTGGTCAGTATCCCGTCGTAAGTTCCGTAAGTTGAACAAGAAGGAAATAAAAAGTTATATTGATATGCAAAAATAGTCTAAAAAACTTCACCTTTTTTCAAAATAAGTGTTGACACATGTTTCCAAATCGTGTTATACTTACCCTGTAAGTTGAGATGAGAGAAAAACCAAATGATCAAACTGAAACCCGCAACTCCCCAGCGAATCGTCGAAGTTCTTTTCGGTAATGCTGTACTCTGGATGTTTGCCTACGCCGCGATGTCACTCGCTTCTGGTCACCCCGTTCAATCTTATATAGGATGAGTCGAATGAAATATAACAAATCTTCTGTCGATAAAGAGATAAAGAAAGACCCACGTATCAAGGGTAAAGAAGCAAAAGCAATTCATGCTTTACTGAAAGGGAGAACGAAATGAATAGCATAAATTCTGAACGGTTCGAAAAAATGTGGGAAGATTTGGTTCCCGCTATTGGTAATGCCTCCAGTCTCGCGGGTGAGATGATCCGCGCTGCGGGTCGTCTGCGTCACGACTTCTACAACAACGGGATGGGTAACAACACGTCCGGTGCACTGAATTTCTTACGTGAGAAGGGTGCGATCGACAAGGAGTTGCACGAGTACGTCCTACCCTACACGACGGGTCGACTCTATGAAGGTAGATATGAGAACGACTTGTTCCATGTTGCCATCGATCGCATCGTGGAAATAACTAGTCGGTTCATCGCGTTCAACCCTCAGTTGATTACCATTGAGAATACCGAAGATATGTTTGACTACTCTGAAGACGATCTAGATGAGACATGTCAAGAGTGTTCAGGTTATGGGTACGATGACTATGGTGATGAAGACTGTTACATGTGTGACGGTACTGGATTCGTTAGTCAATAGTTCGAGAGGGGAGCCGGTCTTGCGAAGATTCCGACTGACAGGTATGTGGACCACTCCCCTATTTTTTTCGTTCCATATACGAAAAAGTTATATGCTTATTCCAAAATATTCTAAAAATAATCCATTTATTTTCATTTGATGTGTTGACATCTGTTTCAAAAACAAGTATAATGTTTACATTGAATTGATAAAGAGAGAGTTGATTATGACTAATGAGAACTGGACAGACAACACAGAAACCAACGAAGACGCTACCTTCCTAACACAGGAAGAGTACGATGTCGCCATGAAAGTTATCCCAGTAGACATCAAAGACGTTAGAACTTTCCGTGCCGGTTTCGAACTGGTTGAGTATGAAGCGGGTACCGATCCGTTAGATGGTTTTTGTTTGATGGGTTTCGACGAAGTCGGAATGTTTTGTAAGAACCCTCGTTATGCATTTATTGGAGACGCAGCATGAATTTGATTGGTCAGAAAGTTGAAGGTAACTGGGGTGCCATGCATCCCATCTCATACGGTCTAATCGACCGTCAAGTTGGTAGCGACAGTGTCGAAATAAAATGGGAAGACGGTTATCGCCAGGAAATCCAAATCGATGAGATTCGCGAGTGTGGATATCGTAGTTCTAACGGTTCACCCATTGGTATCTTTTTTGGAGAAGTTGCATGATTGATTATATTTCTTGTACCGAAGACGGTTCTGAGATTCGTCTTTACGATGAACACGAGATGCGCCCTGTATGCGAATCGAACAACGTTGCTGAGTTGGTCAATGCATATTTGAAGTATGGTATTGCTCCTCAAGTGATGGGTTCCTCAGATTGGTTCGAGGCACCGTTTGCATCTGCTCGCGAGTACACCATGAAGAAAGTCTACAAACTAATCTAGGGAGAGACAATGCCTAAGATCGTCAAACTGAACTACGACCGGAAGGTCCGTTACATATTCGACAAGGACACCGAAGAGTGTGAGAGACTCGCTAACGAGGTCATGGACCACTACGGTCAGTTCCTAGAGACTCCACACGGTTGGTGGATGGATGACATCAAACGTTTTCAAAAGGTCTTGAGAGAGTGTGGTCTATCCGTCAGTGAGTTTCTTCGAGAGGAATTTGTGATGCCGCAGAAAAGTGTGCAAAAACCCAAATCGAAGGTGCGTAAAAGTGTCGTGACCAAAAAGAAGACTCCGGTCAAGAAAAAGACCCCTACCAAGAAAAAAACTACAAAAAACGCTTGACCGTCATCGCCAGTGTGGTATAATAGTTACCTAATTGATTGAGAGAGTGCGTTATGAATCCAGTAATTGTCCAAGGTCGCATCAAGAACAAGAAGAAAGTGGAATCTTACATCCATGCTCTCGCAAAGGAGTTGGGTATCCACCGACTCTACAGTAAAGTTCTTATGGTCAAATTCTCTACCAAACTTGATGGAGAAGCGCAAGGTCTGTGTTGGGGTGACCACAAGACTCATGCTGAGATATTTGTTGCAAAAACTAGTTGTGGTGACGAAATGTCTATGGAGTCTATGATGCAGACCCTAGCGCATGAAATGGTTCACGCTAAACAGTATCTCCGTCGTGAACTGTGTGGTTATAGTATGGCGTGGAAAGGTCGCAAACCTCGTAACTACAAATATGAGAATGCTCCTTGGGAGAAAGAAGCATACCGTCTCGAAGAAGAATTGTTCAATAAATGTTGGGAGAAATAGTATGAAAGGTTTAGGTGAATTACTACTAGTGGTTGCGGCAGTTTTGGTTTTTGTAGTCTATGCAGATGCGATGAGTAATGTTCTGGATATGCCAGATGTGCATGTTAGTAACTCCAGTCAGCAGTGTGTCAACGTTATCAACTACGCACCAGAGGATGATTACTCGTGTGAGAATCTTCCGGAAATCTACAACCAAGTATGGGTGAAATAATGGAACTAGTATACGATGTACTCGGTCTTGGATTATTTTCATTTCTTAGTTTGTTGTTATATGTCAACCTACACATGGAAGAAGAGAAGGCACTGGGAGAACACATCCCGTTGATGTGGGAAGAGGGTGGTTGGTTGAGAACTTTTTGGAATACCCTTATAGCAAATCGGTCTAAAAAATAATAAAAAAAGGGTTGACAATTCCGTCAGATTTGGTATAATGGTTACATAAATTGATGAGAGAGAGAGAAAATTGTTATGGCATATGTAAGTCAAGAAGATAAGAAAAAGTTAACCCCTGCGATCAAAGCAGTCCTCAAGAAGTACAACATGAAAGGTACTCTTGCCATTCGTCATCACAGCAGTTTAGTGTGTAACATCAAGAGTGGTGCTCTCGATATCATCGGAGCGTTACCTGTCGGTGAGTACGGTCCTCGCGACTACATTCAGGTCAATCCGTACTGGATTGCTGAAAACTACGACGACGAAAAGGTTGTTGCGTTCTTGACTGAATTGAAGGCTGCGATGGAAGGACCCGACTTCTTCTGTGAAGATGACAGCATGACTGACTACTTCCACCGAAGTCACTACATCGACATCAACGTCGGACAGTTCAACAAACCTTACCAGTTGGTGGCGTGATATGAATTTTCGAATGTGGTGTAACGAGATGTGGTTTACCCATTGTGATGAAGTCGAGACCTACACAGGTAAACGTCCGGACTACAAAGCAAAGGATTACTTTGCGAAGTATAAGTGGTTTCTGAAACGTGAATATTTACACGAAAAAGTTTCAAAAAAGAGTTGACATTGTTTGCCATTATGGTATAATGGTTACCTAAATTGATGAGAGAGATATATTATGTTCTATGCAAAACCTAAGTTGAATAACCATCACGACGCGCAGACCTTCGAGAACGTTGCATCTGCCGTTGCTTTCCTAAACGAGTACAATGAGATGGGTTCTGATAAAGACCCTGAGAATAAAGTTGCTAAGTTGCAAGCCGAAGATTGGTGGTTACTTGGTAAGTTGGTTGGTCCAGAAGGAACCGAATTCAAGAACAACAAGGTAGTGGAGGCAAAGTAATGACTGCATGGTATGCACGTGGTGAACTTGGTGAGGCGATCCGTGATTTGATGGATGCCTTTCTTGATGACTTCATAGACACTAACACCATAATCAAGACTCTGTCCGAGATGGGTTTGAGTCACGAAGAGATGATGGAAGTGTGTAACGAAGAACTTGAATTTCAACAAGCAACTTTTCACTAAGGAGTTAGTTATGGGTCTTATTGCAAACATTTATCGTACCGACCAATCCGACTGTTCGGGTGGTGGTATGAGTTCACGGTTCACTTCGGTGACCATCGTAAACGTCGAAGGTCCTTTCGAACCAACTGTAGGTCGCCCTGCGGTTGAGTTGGTCAAGGGTTATGTTGACGGAACTTGTTTTGTTCGTCCCACGTACCTAGGTGCAGAACGTCCTATGATGGGTGGTACATTCGTCTCCACGTCTGATAGTCGATTCCACCGAAAGGTTCGTGAGATTACCGGAGGGGATTTCTCTGGTGCGGTTCCTTTCCACGATCGGGTAGAATAATGAAGTACGCTGAGAATGTTGATGTTGCGGAATCCCCTAGTTACGAGATGTCCACCTATGTTCATAAGGTTGCACAGTTTCTAGGAATCTCTACCATGCCTGGCCACGTCGAGCTAGAATTCGTCAATGACCTAGGTACGTTCGCTGGACTAGTTGACGGCGATGAGGATCAAGTTGATATCTCTATCGCTGAGTACTTCGAAGGTAAACGGGTCGATGAGAAACAAATGAAAATCAACATTGCCCATGAGATGATTCATGCAGTGCAGATACTAAGCGGTCGATTGATTCATACTGGACTAACTCTGAATGAAGGTGTGATGTCCTATAAGTGGATATTCGATGGTCAAGAGTATGAGAATATGAAGTACTGTGATCAGCCATGGGAAAACGAGGCATATGACAATGAAGAAGAAATCTACCAAGCGATCGAATCCGGTCGCGAAGTATGCGCGGAAATTCAATCGCGCTTCTACCCACGTCGACCGTAAGAAGGAGTCGAAGAAACGAGGTCAATTGACCAAAGAAGAATTGTATCCAAATAATGGATTCTAACCACTTGACAAACCACTACATATGAGGTATAATATGTCCGTATCAAAAGAAATGCGTTATGCAATGATTCGTGCAGCTGCACTGAAGATTCAGAAACGTAGTAAAATTAGTAAGTCAAATGACCGTCTTACTAAAGAAGTAGTAGGTCTTGATCGTCAAGACTATAAGTCAGATGTACGATGGGGAGATGAGGAACGATTCGTCAATACTCACTTCTCCGATGTATATGAAGCAAACCAAAAAGAGGAATGGAACTAATGGCCGATATGCCTACAAACCTTATTGACTTAGGTCAATACCCCCGTAACGATGTTGATCTCATTGCCCGTGAGTATCTACGTTGTGCATACCTAGACACTCTTGACACATACGTCAAAGAGTTCGTGAGTCTTGATGAGGAAGATGATTCTCGCAAGAATGTTCTCGCTACACTTGAAGCATTCGAACACACCATTGCAATATTAGATGGTAACGAAGAGTTTCTTGAAGCAGTACACGCCGACTCCGGTGAAGAGGAGTCTGATGAGGACGAAGAGTTTGAACGATTCTAAGGAGGAATCTATGTTTAGTTATGAAAATATAGTTGATCAACTTCGATCAAACGTACTTCAGGTCACATTTAGTAAGGTCAACGGTGAGGAACGCATTATGCCATGTACTCTCCAGACAGACTATATGCCTGAACTGTCGGAGTCTAAGGTCAGTCAAGTGGATGACTTTTCTGTAAATAAGTCTGTGATTCGAGCATTCGCAATCGACAAGCAATCATGGCGGTCTTTCCGTGTTGATAATGTCCGTGCGATTGAGGTAATCAATGGATGAGACTACTGAAGAGAAATTCCTAACCAAGAAATCATTCTCTGCGATGATCGAGAGTTTCGTATTTCAAAACAAGATGACGTACATGGATTCTATTGTACATCTCTGTGAGAAGAACGGATTAGAACTGGAAGACATCAAGAAGTATCTGTCTCCCACTATCGTAGAACATCTAGAGAGTGAAGCACGTCAGTTGAATTTTCTGCCAAAGCAGAATACACTAGACGTATAAATAGTAATGCCCTTATGGGTAATCTCATACATTGTTTATATTTAAGTTTATATAAGGTAAAATATTATGTCTTTTGCAAATCTAAAGTCCAAGTCTATGGACATCTCAAAACTTGTCGCTGAAGCAAACGCTGCATCCGGTCAAGTATCTAACACCAACAAATACCAAGACGATCGCAAGTGGAAACCAACTGTTGATGAACAGGGTAATGGTTATGCCGTGATTCGTTTCCTTCCCGCTACCGAAGGTCAAGACCTACCGTGGGTCCGTTATTGGGACCACGCATTCAAGGGTCCAACCGGACAATGGTACATCGAACGTTCATTGACTACCCTAGGTCAGAACGACCCACTAGGTGAGTTGAACTCACGTCTGTGGAACTCAGGTATCGAAGAGGATAAGGAAACTGCACGTAAGCAGAAGCGTCGTCTACACTACGTTACTAACATCCAAGTTATTAACGACCCTTCGAACCCCGCCAACAATGGCAAGATGTTCATCTATGAGTTCGGTAAGAAAATCTTTGACAAGATTATGGACCAGATGCAACCAGAGTTTCCTGGCGAGACTCCAGTCAATCCGTTTGACTTCTGGGGAGGTGCGGACTTCGAACTGAAGATTCGTAACGTTGCGGGATACCGTAACTACGATAAGTCGGACTTCAAGTCACCTTCTCCGTTCTTGAATGCTGATGAGACTCAACTCGAAGCAGTTTACAACGGTCTATATGACCTGAACGAGTTCGTAGTTCCTAACTATCCTAACGCACACGATGCTAAATGGTTCAAGACCTATGATGAGTTGAAGAACAAGTTGGAGACTGTATTGGGTCTTGCGACTGGTGCTGGTGCAACCATCAAGAACGAGGCACTTGCGCAGACTGCTGAAGCGGCACCTATGCGTGAAGCGTCGGAACCGACTGTAGTATCTGCTCCTGCTGTTGAAGCTGCACCTGTGGTCGCAGCGGAAGCGGACGATACTCTCTCGTACTTCGCGCAGATGGCTGCCGAAGACTAAATTCCATTTCCTTTGGTTTTTGGGGGACCTTCGGGTCCCCTTTTTTATACCCTAGTACCCGCTATGAATGGGTCTGAATTGTCAAACGAATTCAGTGAAGAACTTACTAGACTAGTGTTATTACTGACATTGCTGGTGTTAGATGTTGGTGCGAACAATGCCGAACCGGAATTCCCTGAAAGTAGTTCATTGAGTGTTTGAGTACTCTGTGCAACTTGACCACCCTGTGTAGGTAATGCTTTAGCTATACCTTTAGCGATTGCATCACCGCCTGGCGTTCCCGTAACACTCTGAGCAGTCGATACCGCACCCCCCGATTTGCTTGCCTCTTGGAGAGACTTTGCAACACCTATGAGTTCACTCTCTTCACCCAACAACCATTGTGCGACTTGTGATGCGATATAGTCACCGCTCATCGCACCAAGTACACCACCTAAAAGACCACCGACACCTGTTCCCAAAAGAGGTACGATTGAACCAACTGTTGCTCCCGCGATAGTACCTAGAAGACCCCCACCTATACCACCAAGTGCGCCAGCGATCTGTGATATTTTTTGTTCTTTAGATAATTCATCGTTCGCCATTATCATACCAATCGAACCGGCTGAAATCATTGTACCTAGGACCGGAATCTTCAGTGCAGCTTTCAGGTTCTTGAATTGTGCGAGTTGTTTCAATAATCCTTTGGACTGTGTAGATGTGGGTGCCTTGACACTTTTTAGTGCTTCATCCATCTTATCAGCGGACATGAACTTTCCGTTCTGTCTCATTCCACCCTTGTCTACGGTGATGCCCTTATCTTTCAACTTGTCTAATTTTTTCTGACTCAGGTTAGATGCGGTCTTGTTATTCAGCTGAATTCTTTCTTGCTTGCTCATCGCCGGTGGTTTTACGGCTGATGCCGGAGTTTCTGGTTTGGTGAGTGCATTCTTCGTTATACTCTGCAAGGTCTTCCCTTTGACCGCTTGTGATACCATTATTGCCCCAACCTGAGAACTGCCCTGCGCATTATCTTGTAATGCGTTCATGTCACCTTCAACAAGAGCCTGTGCCGATTTCAGTGCTTGGGTAGTTCTTTCTTCTAGGGTTGACATCGCACCATCCATGATTTTAGGTATGTCTACACCTAGGGTGATTAAGTATTCGTTGAACTCTCCAACTCTGTCAGAGAACTCTTCACCGATGTTTCGTAATATCTCCATGTTCTCTTCAGTTGCCATCGCACCAGCGACAGCACCGATGAGTGCATACTTTTTACCGAACAACGAACCCAACGCACCGAACTTGACTATGTTGGCCCCCGCTGCTGCGAGTTCAGGGTTATCGGTAAGTGACATGATACCTTTACCGATACTGTCGGATAGTATGGCACCCATACCGAACACACCCGCTTTAGCAAGTATTCCTCTACCGAACAACTTGCCCATCACGTCGTCTTTGAATTTACCGGCTTTCTTACCTATGCCACCAGCAACACCAGAAGGGTTTTTAGTTCCCGCCTTGACTACAGGAGACTTTGACTTTTCTCTTTTCTTATCGTCACTTTCTTTCTTCTCGTGTTTACGAGTTTTTTCACGGTCCTTCTTTGACTCTTCTCTTTCTTTCTTTGACTCATCACGTTCAGAACGTTCTTCTGCACGGTCTTTGGCTCGTTGGGCACGTTCTTCTGCACGGTCTTTGGATTGTTCATTTCTTGAAGATTTATCATCGGCAAACCAACCCAAGAATGATATGTGCATTTGACTGATTGCTTGTTGTGTATCAAACGCACCTTTCCTCACAGCTCTGGACGTTACATCGGTCTGCGTCTCAATTTTTGTACCTAACGCATCATTTAGATGACGTAGGTCTCTATAGATTACTGGTGTTTTGTCTTCACGTGCCATGGGTTAGCCTTGTTGTTGTTTTGCCCTTTCGGTTTTTTCTTTGATGTCGTCTATCAACATCGTCAAGTAAATCTCTCTCTCCCAAGGTAACATACTTTCTACTTCTTCTAATGAATAATTGTAGTTGTTCAGTAGTTGGAAGTTCACTTGATAGTAGTTCACCAAATTATCATGGGAGAGGTTTACTAAAAAAAATCAGTTATACCTTCTAGTGTTTTTCCATTTTCATGACCACAAGAACTACATGAAAATACAGTCTCTTGTTTGATGGTCGGTATATTATTCACAAAGTCAGATAACCGTTCGAATTGTTCGGAGTTCATAGAATCCACAAAACGAACAACTTCTTCCCTAGGTTCGTCCCTAATGTCAAACCTTTCATCCTTTGTCATTATGATATCTATACACGACATCACCATTTCGAGTAGAGTTTCGGTCAGACTGTTATCTTCGAATATCATATCATTGTTCATAAAGTCGTGGTAAGTTGGGTACCGCATCTTTATTGATACATCATCCGTCAATTTTATGACCTTGTCCTTTACTATCTCTCCTTCGAGGAACACTTTATCTAACTCTACAGTAACCTCGTTTTGTGTGTTACAATCTTCGCAGTCCAATAATAGGGTCGCTGTTTCTCCTACGGACTTGGATCGAATCTTGGTGAACATGTAGTCGACATCAAATATAGTGAGTTCTTCTTTGATTCTTTCCTCTACACACGACTCGATGGTCCTTACAATAGAACGCATCATATCTTTTCGTTCTTGCGTCTCCATTGCAATCAATAGATTTTTCTGCTCCTTCACCAAGAAGGGACGGAAGGTAACCGACTGTCCGGAAGAAGGAATTGTTAGTTCGTAACTGGGTGTTGAGTTGATACTTGGTAATGCCATTATGTAATCCTATAATTAAAATATTGAGCCTAAACTCAGTTTGAAATCTGCTAGACCTCTTTCATCCTTTACGACTCTCCAGTTGGTATAAGCGAAAGTCACACTCATCTCTACTAAACCATTTGCTTCATTGCTTAGTTCGATACTGTTTATCGTAGTGGGAAACGCATCTATTAGTTCGACACTATAGATGGACGCTCCTAGTAGGTCGAAGTCGAAACTCAGTGGACCTAAGTCGAACCCCACCCTTGCGATTGGTTTTCTTAGTTGGTGAATCTTGATGACACCAGAGTAGTCTTCTTTATATCCGACTGCACCCTTATCCATCGTGTGACCGTCTTTTATTTCCTTTTCTTTTCTTTCTTGTGCTTCGACTTCTTCGGCCGTCGGTGGTTCACCGTCCGATTTCTGTTCTGGTATAGGTAATTTGGAATCCAGAGAAACCTCACCTATCATATGCTTTCGCCACGAGTCGAAGTACTTCTTGACTCCATAGTCGTTCAACACATAGAATGTCATCGTGACATCCTCTACTACGAACCCATTGACGATCTTCTCGTTGTAGATACCTATCTGTCTATCGATGGTCGAAATCTGTTTGCCCGGCATAGTCACACTTTTACACAAGAGGTTTCCTGTCCTCATGTCCATACCCGACAGTTTATTCTTCTGAGACGAGCCAACGCCTGTAGGAAGTTCTACTGAGTACTGGTTGGAAAATGCCATACCGTTCTTAGATATGAGACTACCCTTTAGTTGTTCTATTCCCGCCATCGATTAATCGCCTATCATTTTTTTAGAGTCGTAGTATACCTTCTTAGAGTTCGCCTTACGGAAGTCTGCGGTCGGTAGGAATGTAGCAATCTCCCACTCAGGTGCTGGCACCAATGCGAACTTACTCTGCACGTGTTCATTTAGATAGTGTTTGAAACACGGTTCGAAGTACTTCAACTTACTTGTCTTGACCAACAACTCATACGACATCTTGAATCGTGTAGAGTCATTGAACTTGGTGTTCGTCGTGATATCCATCAACGCGTCCAACATCTTCGCACGTAGGATAGGTGGAAGGTAGTGTAGGTTCAAACCATAGAACCCACCTTCTGCCGGACCTACCACTACGACCAGTGGAAACGCATCATAGTATGGTAACGTATCTTTGTGCTTAGGATCATAGAAGAACATGTACATACTGCCGACGATTTCTTGACTCGTTTGTTTCAACGGGTCTTCCTTCATTAGTTCAGTACGTTTGATACTGCGCATGTTCTTGATCTTGTTTCGGAACCAATTGCGCGATTCCTTGGTGCGAGGTGTGATACCCGCACGGAACGCTTGTAGTTCTAGACGTTGAAATATGTTAGACATGTCGCTACCGTAAAAAATTCGTACTTCTATTTATACTCATTTTTTCTTTTTTCTGAACGGAGGTAGTTTCTTCAGTGGTTTCTTGGTACGCATACGTTGGGTAGACTTGGGCATGATGCCCATTGCGGTGAGTTCGTTCTCTGTCCATATCTCAAAGTGGTACCCTCTATCCTTTGCGTATTCGGATGCTGCCTTCCACTTGGATTGGTTCTTGATGTAGGTCATACCCTCGTTCAATAGAGTGTGACGGGACTTCCCCTGTTTACGTTCAGGACGTAGAGTCTGCTTGTGAGGTTTGACTTCTACCAATACAACCCGACCCGACTTGTACTTGATAACGAAGTCCATGAAGTATCGATGGGCCCTGTTGTCGGTCTCACAGATGTAGGGGATGATCAACTCTTCGGACATCCATTGTTCTATGTCCAGATTCTCATCACACCATTTCATAACATGTCGTTCCCAACCCGAACGGTAGACGACATTGTCCACATCCCCAGCATACTTGGCTGGGTTCTTGGGTTTGTATCGTCCCTTATAGGTCTTCACGTTGCAATAATACCATGTGGTTCATTCTATCACTTGCCGGGTAGGTGAACTCGTTAATTTTATTGTATGTGAAATCTGGTTTGGATAGAAAATGGTGTATCAATCGTTTAGGGTAGATACCTAGACTAGCAGACATGCACCCAACATAGTCATCTATAAGGATGTACTTAGGTTTCGCTGCATTGGATAGGTTCAGGTCCCTTGACATACCGTCAGTCCTATGGTCACCATCAACGAATATCATGTCATATTCCGATAGGGATGCGGGATCAATATCGTGAGAACTCATGTGAGTGAACTGGAACCTGTCAGGATACATCTCCTTGAGTTTCTCAGCGTTCACCAACGTGTGTTCGTATTGACCTATGTCCACGGAATGGTAGTTCAATGAAGGGTTTATGTTCAAGAATGTGTATGCACTGTGTCCGTAATTGAACCCAATCTCGAATATGTTTTTAGAACGTGTAAGTTTCAAGATGGTGTGTATCATACGACAGGTCGATTCGTCTGGTAGAATATGACCTTCTTCATATGTCCATCCTTCTTTAAGGAACTTGCATTCGTCTATTAGATTCATTTTATATCTTCGTTGGTTGTGTATAAATAGTCAAACAGTATTTATAAACATAGGTCGAGAACCATGTCAGATCAACAAAACCAGAAACCCGCGAAAACTGACGCGGAGATAGAGGCGGAAATCATTGCTACTGCTATCGAGAATTCGGATGACCGAATCGATGGTCCTCTGAAGTATCCTTTCAGTGAGATGCACAGGTATGGTGCTAGGATTTCTTTTATACCTAAACTTGTCACTGGACCTAAACTGGAAGGTAACCTTACTCTGGGTGACGTTTTTAAGGCTGGTGGTAAGGCACTGTTTACTCCAAAAAGTGCCGAGGACTATAAAAAGAAAGAAGAGAAGAAAAAGAAGAAGGGTAAGTCTTCCGACAAACCAGCATCGGGAGACACTGATAGTACAAAGATTATTTCGGATATACCTAAACCTCTTCCGGAGAAGAAGATACAAGTCTACCTTCCAGTATCATTCAATACGTCGGACACCATGAATTATGATAGTCCTAGTATAGGTACAGCAGGCGCTCTCCTAGAGAGTGGATTGAATAATGCAAACGGAGGTTCTGCGACCAATGTGTTAGGTGGTGCGGTCAATGACTTCATCGACCTATTCAAAGGTTCGACTGACGGGGGCAACCTAAGTAAACTTGGTGTTGCGAAACTCGCGGGTCGTGGACCGGCCGAGATAGCGGGTGGTGCGGCCGCTTCCTTACGTGTTACCGTTGATCCTAACATACGAACTCTATTCAGGGGAGTTGCGGTCAGACAGTTCTCATTCCAGTTCAAGTTCATCGCCAAGAACGCAAGAGAAGCGAAAGAGGTGAAGGACATCATCACTCGATTCAGATTCTTCGCCTACCCAGAGTCAATACAATTTGGTGGGGAAAGTGGTGAAGGTATAAGTGTGGGATTCAAGTACCCGCATCCATTCGAGATTAAAGCTGCATACGTATCAGAGAAGGGTGAAGAGAATAGAATTGGTCCTTTGATGAAAGACTGTTATCTAACAAACATACAGACTAACTACAACCCTTCGTCTATGGCGTTCCATAGTGATGGTGAACCAGTAGAAATTGACTTAGCTCTCTCCTTTACCGAACAAACAACACTTCACAAAGCCGATATTCTGAGGGGGTTCTAATGTCTTATTTCAAAAATTTTCCAAACACACTATACACGTTCTCTTCCGGTGATGCAATCACAACGAATCTAGCGGCGTATGCCGAGATATTGGACCAAGTACGAATATCGTCGACCTTCTATCAAGACTATCACATCATGAACGGTGAACGTCCGGACCACGTCGCATTCAAATTCTACAACGACCCTCAACTACACTGGGTGTTTTTTCTAATGAACCCTGTGTTACGAGAGAATGGTTGGCCGATGTCGAGTGAAGAAATATTGAGTAAGGTCAAGAAGGACCATCCAAATCACACGATTACTATCAATGAGGATATCACAACCATCCTACATGTGGGTCAAGTCATTCAAGGATACTCTAGTGAGTCCACAGGTACAATTGTACACAGGAACCTAGACCTAGGTCAAATTACTGTTAGGACGGATGGTCCGTTTCAACAGGGTGAGTTGATAAAGGATGTGGAGACAGGTGATGTCTATACATTCACGGTTGCCGCTGCAACGGGTGAACACCTTGCAGCACACCACTATGAATTGAATGGTGAATGGTTCGACATCAACCCGTACGCAACCCTACCGCCTACAGTGGTCAAGGTAACTAATTTAGAATATTACATATCAGAGAACAACAAGATGAAACAAATTCGAATCATCAAACCAAGTTCTATCAACACTGTTGTTAGTGCATTCAAGAAAGCGATGAATTCATAATGTCTGTAACGGATGCTATTGAGTCGGTAGAGTTCAAGTCAGTCCTTATTGAGACTGACAAACTCCCTATGGGGAATAATGTAGTAGACATTGCCCCTAACGTATCGAACATCGACATATATGAACACATGGATAAACCGTACCTAACGGCTGCGATTGCCTACTCTGATACCCAAGATATCGTATCGAGTATGGACATTGGTGGGGGTGAACGCGTAGAGATAACTCTACAGAGTACACGTGAAGACTCACTACCTATCGTCAAAAAGTTTTATCTCGATAAGATTGTTGCCGGTAACAAGGTACAGGGCAATATCGAATACTTCATCTTCCACCTAATCGAAGATATCGGATTCATATCGAACCTACACAACGTGAACAGGTCGTACAGCGGAACACCTACAGATATAATTAAAAGGGTCGCTAAAGAGTACCTAGGAAAGGAACTTGACTCGACGAATAATTCAGACCAGAATATGAAGGTGATTGTACCTAATCTGAATCCATTGGAGACTATGTCTTGGATAAAGAACAGAGCATGTACCGCTTCGGGGTATCCGTTCTACCTTCTATCTACCCTAGTCAATGATCAACTATCATTTGTGGACCTACAGACAATTCTGTCTTCACCTTCTATGAACCCAGACATACCTTTCTCGTTTAGTGAATCGACGATGGTGGATGGGTCACCTATCAGTACACCGCATCGAAGGGTTATCAGGAAATACAGTTTCAAGGACGCCGAAGACCTATACTCACTGATACAGAAGGGATTGGTTGGTTCAGAGTACATGTACCTAGACCCTACCCAAAACATAGACAACAAGTTCACTTTCGACATACAGGAAAGTGTGATATCATTATTGAAGAAAGATATGCTAATAGATGAAGCACCTTTCTATAGTGAAGACTACAAGTCGAATGGTAAGGAACTACATAAGTATCCTTCTCGACGAATCACTCAGGTAGGTTCTACCAAAGCGTATCATAAACAAGATTCGTATCAACAGAGTGGTGATGTATCTAAGTACAAGTTGAATGTAATCAATCGTGCTGTCGACCAGTTGATGAAGAAGAACCCGATGACCATGTTGGTGAATGGTATAGACTTTCTTGACGGAACTGGTCATTTGACCATAGGAAGAAAGTTGACGGTCAGGTTCCTACGTAATCTAGCGCCCGAAGACACCGACTATTTCTTTGACAATAAGAAGTCCGGAGACTTCCTAATATTCTCTGCAAAACATTCGTTCGATAGAGAGACGTACATGGTCTCACTATCTTGTGTAAAATTAGATAATGGTGATGTAACATGATACCTAGTAACTTTATTGACTTCTATGGTGACCAGACACGATGGTTCGTGGGCACCGTAATGAATGTGAAAGATGACCCATTACAGATAGGTCGAGTCAGGGTCAAGGTACATGGAATGTATGATGACATTGAAGAAGAGGACCTTCCTTGGGCTCAGATAATACTACCTGTAACTCACGGTGTTACTTCTTTCAAAAAGAAGACAAAGGTCTTTGGACCTGTTCTCGACTTCGGAAAGGAAAAAGAGGAAACTTTACCAGTAGGACAGTACCTTGGTATGTTAGTGGGTACTCAGGTTTTTGGTATCTTTTTAGATGGTCCCAACTCTCAGTTACCTTTGGTCGTGGGAACGATACCAAAGGAAGGTGATGGTAATAAGAAGGCCGAAGAGAACTATCCATACAACAAAGTGTATCAGACAGAGAGTGGACACTATAAAGAGTGGGACGACACTGAAGGTGAGGAACGTGTTCGTGAACAACACACGTCGGGTACGTACTACGAAATGCAAGAAGATGGTAGTCGTGACACTGTTGTCCAGAATAATGATAAGCTGAGGGTCAAAGGTAATGTGACTATCATTGGAGAGAAAGATGCGAATATCCGAATCACTGGAAACTGCAATATCACGGTGACAGGTGATGCGAGGATCACAGCGAAGAATGTCTCAGTAACAGGTACAGATACCGTTACAGTACGCGCAGGGAACAAGGTAGTACTGGGATGACATCCATTGCACTTCCATGCCCACCTTCAGGTCTACCGACCAAGGCGGACCTTACCAACATGTTCAATCAGATCACTGCGATACCTAGTGACATACAGGCGCAGATAGATGAACTGAAACAGACCACGCAAAAGGACGCTAAGGAAGCACTCGATCGTATCCAGAATCTAGAGAACGAGATGAAGGAGAAGTCGGGAGAGGAACGTGCACGGATTCAGGCACAGATAGATGAACTAAAGAACTCACCGGACCCACTTGGTATTGTATCAGAGTTAGAGGATACAATCAAGGAAATCGAGGATACAATTGATACTATTACCGATCTATTCTCTCCGTGGTGGCAGAAGGGTAAGGTTCGTCAGTTAGAGAAAGAGGCAGAAGACGCATTTACCGAACTGGTACAAGAGTTTCATATCTACATTCCTGTCAAGATGTTAGAGATGATCAGTAAGATTGTTCCGATATCATTTGAAATTCCTGTACTGGGATTGTCTATCGATGTGTTGCGCATCATGGAACCAGCATACCAAGAAGAACTCAAACAACAGATCGCTGGTATTACTGAAGAGTATACCACAAAACTAGAAACATTGCAAGCAGATTTAGAATCCGGTAAGTTGAAAGAGGATGCATACAACTCTGCAATGGATGAGTTAGATAATCAGAGGTCACAGGTCATTGATGCATTGTATGCACTTGTACCTGAACAGTATCGTTACTTTGATGGTGAGTTCGGTGTAGAGTGTGCAGAGTGGAAGGCAAAACTTACATGGTCATACATCAAGAATGAGATCATGGAGTGGTGTACAATGTCCCTCTTCAAACTATTAGATAAATTGATTGGTATGTTCAAGGAGATATGGGATGCATTAGGGTTACCCGATCTACCTATCCCTCTCTCATTTGATATGGCAGCATGGGTACGTGCGGTGATAGATCAGATCGTCGCAAAGTATACCGAAGAACAGAATCGTATTCTAGGCGACCTAGATAAACTACAGAACTTTGATGTAGAACAGGAACTCGCAGACTTAGAACAGGATGTCAAGGACAAGGTAGCAGAGACAGAAGAAAAGATCAATAACTTTGATGCGCAGAAAGAACTCGAAGATCAACTAGCAAAGTTGCAGGGTGATATTATATCAGAGATTATGGAATTGTCAATACCTTTACCATCACCTTTTGATATCAGTATACAAGATATCATGGGCGGAGAGATCGAAGGTAAGGTGCAGTGTCTCGAAGATAAGATAAACCAGATATGTACTGCGGCTAGAGACTGGAAGATTATCACTATGAAGGAACTGTTCAACATATGGTTGAAGAAGATTAAGAAGTTCCTTGATGCAATTGGTCTAGGTAAACTTCTAGATTTCCTCACCTTCACTTTCTGTGACGTACTTGAGTTGATAGGTCTTCCACTAGAGATTCCATTGCCGGGATTGGATAAACTATCAGAACTAGGAGTGTTGCCTCCTGTCCTTACGGGAGACATACTTGCTTCACACGATAGAGTGAAAGTTACTCTCCCTACCCTAAGTGACGACGATATACCCGACTTTGATAGTATGACAGAAGAAGAATATCAAGACTTCCTCAGCCGTCTTGTATAAATAGTACAAAAAGAGTTCACCCAATGTCAAACAAAAACTGGTCGATACAAGACGGGAATCTAAATTCCACTCCTATTACTACGACGATATCCCGTACGTATTCGGATATTGATTGCTCGTTCGAACCTAATACATCTCCGGACGGTGACATCTATAAGAAGACTGACGCGGCTGCAGTACGTCAATCGGTCAAGAACTTATTGATGACCAACCACGGAGAAGTTCCTTTTCGACCATACCTTGGCGGGAACTTACATGACCTTCTATTCTCTCTATCTACAGATTTAGAAGTAACCGATATAAGAGACGCTATACAATACACGATAGAGAAGTATGAACCAAGGGCGGTGATAAAATCTATCGACCCTATAATACAACCAGATTACAATTCAGTTGATGTGACCATAAAGTTTGCAGTTGTGAATACACAGAAGGTCGTTACGTTGAATGTTAATATTGCAAGGATAAGATAAATGACTATACAGAATTCCGAACTGGATTTCTTTGAAATCAAATCCCAGTTGAAGACATACCTAAAGAAGCAACCGGAATTTTTTGATTACGATTTCAATGGAAGTGGTCTGTCTAACATACTAGATGTGTTGGCGCACAACACGCACATCAATGGATTGATTGCAAACATGGCGATCAACGAGTCCTTCCTGAGTTCTGCTCAGTTGCGTTCGTCGGTAGTATCACACGCCGAGGCACTGGGGTACCTACCTAAGTCAATGACATCGTCAACCGCTATCGTTTCGTTGTCAATAACCAACCACCCGAGTGGTCCGGATATTATCAATCTACCTGTAGGGACAGAGTTCACCACTTCGGTCGAAGAGACTCAATACACATTCACCAACCCAGAATATTGTACCGCTCTCAAGGACGGTGACAACTACGTTTTCAAAACATCTTCGGGTTCGACCGATATCTTCCTAAAAGAGGGAAGGGTAAAGAACAAGACATTCATCGTAGGCGATGTGAGTGATGACTCTGTGTATGTTATACCAGACGAATCGATAGATACGTCGACTATTGTTGTTGACGTATATGAGAACTACCTATCGTTAGTACCAACAACTTACACTGATATCAACAAGGTCAGTACAATCAACGACGAATCAAGAGTCTTTATCATAAGAGAAACCTCTAATGGATACTATGAGATTTTCTTCAGTGACGGAAGTATCTTAGGTCAGTCTCCGACTGCCGGTAACAAAATTGAGATAACCTATATTGCGTCTTCGGGTGAAGTCGCGAACGGTGGTAAGAAGTTCTCTTCGGTATTCACTTCAAGTGGCAAAACACTGGAAGTAACTACAATCGCTTCATCTGCTGGTGGTTCAGAAAAAGAATCTTCTGCATCCATCAAGTTGAATGCACCTAGGTCATACTCTGCACAGAACAGATTAGTGACAGCGGACGACTACACAGCAATGATTCAGAGTCTATATGGTAGTTACTTCAAAGACGTAGTTGCTTGGGGTGGTAACGACAATCTGCCTCCAGAGTATGGTGTGGTGTTTGTTAGTATCAACTTCGAGGATGGTACAGTAGAAAGTATCAAAGACTTGACCAAGACTATGATACGAGACCAATTGACCTCTAACCTGTCTATCATGTCAATCGACACCAAGTTTGTCGAACCTGAAAGGACGTATCTGGAACTACAGACCAAGTTCAATATAGACACGACTAAAGATACATCTTCGGTGGAACTGTTACAGAATACAGTAAACGATTTCGTCGTCGAGTACACTGAAAACAATCTGAACGAATTCGGTTCTATATTCCGTAGGTCGAATGTGTTGACTCAACTAGACAACATATCACCCGCGATTCTAAACTCTCGTATGGACGTTCGTATACAACAACGTATCGATGTAGACGGAATTGTTGCACAGATAGAAGCTGATCAAGCAAGTGTCGGTATCGAGTTAGACGACTTTGTCGAGAAAGACTACACTATCAATTTCCCAGTTCTACTAGCGTCCCCAGATAAGGACGACTATGTAATCACAACATCCGGATTCAGTTCAAGTGGTGTGGACTGTGTTGTCAAGAACGAGTTGGGGTCTACCCGACTACAGTTGCTTGACCTAAACAACGTTGTTAGAATAGCGAACGTAGGTGACTACGATCCAGCAAAGGGTTTAGTAAACTTCAGAGGACTTGTCATCGACAAGAACAGTTATAGTGGAGATGGTATCAAGGTAACTGCCACGCCCGCGAACCAAAGTACTATTAGCCCTCTAAGAAACTACATCATTACTCTGGACCAAGAGAAAACAATTACCCGTGGTGTTGTTGACGCAGGGGCAAATAAGGTTGTATTATAATGTCTAACTTGATAAACAGACACTATCGAAGTGACCCTAGCTTTCACAGACACCAGATAACTCAGGTATTACCGGAATTCTTCCAAGAACAGTACCCTAGACTTATTCAGTTTCTAGAGAAGTATTACGAGTACACGGGTGAAGACGGGTCTATCTCATTCAATGAACAGGTACACCACCTATTCGGTATACGAGACATTTCCGATTCGGAGATGTACACACTAGACTTGTTGATAGAAGAATTGAGTGACGGTTTGCAGTCATCTTCATTCTATCAGAACCCACGATTGATGGCAAGACTTTTGTCCAATTTCTATCGTGCTAAGGGTACAGGTATATCCGTTGAACAATTCTTCAAGGCGTTCTTTGGAGAGGGTGTAGAGATATCCTATCCTAAGAGAGACATCTTTATTCTGAACGATAGTCCTGGCGGATCATTGATTGGACCTAAGTCCCTACACTTTATACAGGACAACAAGAAGTATCAGATTCTATCCATTCTTTTGAAAACAAGTATGTCTCTGTCGGACTATGAGATATTGTATAAGAAGATGGTTCACCCAGCTGGATTCTATCTCGCCGCTTCGGTAGAGACTCAGGGTATCGCTGACTTGGACCTGAAGGCGGGACCAACAACAGACCCACTAGAAATTCCTAACTATGCGATTCTTCTTCAGGGACTACCGTTGTCTTCTGGTACTGTACCTAAGTACTCGTTGTTGACTATGGAAGAGAATGACCCAGTCGACAGACGTAATCAAACAGAAAAAAACACGGGTGAAGGTCCGGTCGTCAGTTCACTAGAGACTCTAGAAAAGTTTGAAGATACTACTCTTGAAGAGATAGTGGGTGATTACATCACCGTTGATGAATGGGCGGGAGCGAAATCGTCACGATTGGATGATTTGGATTTCGATTTGTCTTCGGATAATGAAACTTTAGACGCTGATGACCATCTCTAGTTTATAAATAAAAGGACTATTATAGGGACTCCCGATGGCTAGACAAATTCTCAATACTGGCGGTGCTGCTAACGACGGTAAGGGCGATACCCTTCGAAACGCCAGTCAAAAAATAAATGACAACTTTTCAGAACTATATCACCTAATCTCCTTGGGAAAAGGCGGTGATGGTCTATCTCTCGAAGAACTAAAGTCATTAGTCGAAGAAGAAGTAACCGAAGCACTGCAAGATGTGGGTTTAGAAGGTGGCAACGCTAACGTACTTTTGTATAAAGGGTATGATGCAAAGACCCTACCTTCGGAAGAAGACATCTCTGTGGATTCTACATACACCTTTGAAACCGGAACAATAGTAGAGACAGACACTAACAGTCCAGACATCAATGGATGGTCTATCAATCTTCCGGTAACTCAGAGATATGTGTTTCTGAAAAAAGTGGTACTTCACGCAAGTGAATCTACTAAGACTATCGCGCCTAGTGATTGGTCCAGTTCGGTTCTAGCGTATGATCGTGGGGGTGTCGCCGACTTAGATGTCGATATAGTAGCACCTAATGGAAACATCTTCCGGAACGATGTAGGTGAGACGGAAGTAAAAGCGGTAATCACTGCTGATGGGGTAGAAATATCACCATCGGAATATACCCAATTTGATTATGAATGGACAAGTGGCGGTGTACCTGTCTGTGTCCATGCAACAACAAGATACGTTTCTCACATCGATGGTAACATTATAGTTGTGGGTTCGGATGGTACATGTCCCATAGGTTATGGTGTTCCCGCCACTAACTCTGGGGAAACAAACAACTTTCCTAACGGAGAGTTGAAATCAATTTTCATCGAAGCGCAGGCGGTTCCTAATTCTGGGACTCTACCTTTGCAACTAACAATTAACGATAAACAAGAGGATTAAACATGGCTCTTAGAACGGCAACGGCCGCGATAACCCTAACGGACTTGGCCGATGGTCAGAGTTCCGTAACTGCGTTCTTGACTAACGAAAACCACACCTTCGCAGCGAATGATGCGGGTGTTGTATCCGATGCGACAAGACGCGATTTTGGATGTTCTGTAAAAGTGTTCGTTGGTGGAACCGAACAGGCATTCACTACAGGTTCTTCCCCAGCGGAAGGTTTCTTCACAATAGGTGTTCTTACCGCAGTAAGTGGTTGGGAGTTCCTAGTAGCACAATCAGTAAACACAGATATTGGTGGTGGTATAACTAAAAATGCTGGTGTTATCTATGCAGACGCAATTGGTACACCTAATTCAGCTATCATCATTGTACCTGTCACATATAACAATGGTGGTTCAGTTGGTTCATTCAACCTAGAACTTTCTGTAAACCGTATTCAGGACGGTGCTGGTGGTACAATCATTACTTTGATTCCATCTAGCCAAATGTTCTCTGCTGATGCAGATGGTAAGTTATTACCAAGTCAGAATTCGAGTACTATTTTGTTCGACATCGCTGGTTCGCCAGGTGCACTTGTTTATGAAACATCACTAGACGGCGCATCATTCCAAGCTCAGAGTGCATCCACAAACAATGCTGGTGGTATTGCTGGTTTCGACAATGACGATTCTGGTTCATTCACTACAGGTACATTACCTACATCAGCAACTACTGGTGCTCGACTAGAGATCAAACCAGCCAACATTGGTGATGCTAACTCAACTCTTACAGTTCGTGTAAGTGGTGAACAGGGTAAAGATGCAGTAACCTTCAGTAAGGTACGTGCGGGTCGTGCAGCGATCTACGTTGAGATCGAAAACGATCACCCAACCATCTTCAAGAATAACACTGGTTCTCCAGTAACTGCAACTGCTAAAGTATATGACGCAAACGACGGTAGTCTAATCAGTGATGGTGTCGGTGGCGCAACAGTAGAATATGATTGGAAATGGGTAACTGGTCAACAGGTATATGTTGGTTCAACTGACCTAGAAGTTCAAACAGACTCTTCTGGTACTCCAGTATCAACTGGACGTTCTGCTAACGGCGGTTCAGGTGCAGGAGAAATCAACACATCTTCAGTAATCATTGGTCCATCTGACATTCCAGACACAGGTGCTCCAATCAGTGTTCGTTGTACTGTAACAGTAACTACACCATAATTCTACATAACGGATAGGAAGTCATTATGACAACGCTAACTGCCAGCGCACAAATAACGTTTACGGACATAAATGACGCTGCCGGATATGAGTCTATCTTCACTAGAACCGTTAATACAATACTTGACGCTGATGATTTTCTATCTTCGCAACTTCCAAGTAACTCATGGGGTTATGGTGTCCCTTCACCAAATGGTGGTTCTAACGGAATAACGTGGACCACCAATGGTGAAAGTCTAAGTGCCGCTTTCCCTATACTATGGGAATGTAGGAGAAATATTGTAGGTACACCTAGTGCAGGCGATTCGGTCGCTGGGCAGTGGGCTGAACCTACAATTATTGGTGTTGCTGGTGGTACGGGTGGAACAGGACCAACAGGACCATCCGGACCGATGGGAAGAACTGGTACTCAAGGACCTCAAGGTACGCAGGGTATTGACGGACCAACTGGTTTACAAGGACCAACAGGTACTCAGGGACCAGTCGGTACGCAGGGTCTTGTTGGACCTACTGGTACACAAGGTCCGGTTGGTACTCAGGGTCCACAAGGTACTCAAGGTATTGACGGACCAACTGGTATTCAAGGACCTACAGGTACACAAGGACCTCAAGGTACTCAGGGTCTTGTTGGACCTACTGGTACACAAGGTCCGGTTGGTACTCAGGGTCCACAAGGTACTCAAGGTATTCCTGGCCCGTCCGGAACTCAGGGACCAGTCGGTACGCAAGGTCCTCCAGGCACACAGGGTATTGCCGGTCCAACTGGTATTCAAGGTGTAACCGGAATAAGTGGTACACAGGGTCCACAAGGTACTCAAGGAATTCAGGGACCTACAGGTACACAGGGACCAGTCGGAACACAGGGTCCACAAGGAACACAAGGCATTGCCGGTCCTACTGGTTTAGCGGGTACACAAGGTCCACGTGGTTCTCACGGTATCCAAGGTATTACGGGACCAGATGGAAGTCGTGGTCCTACAGGTTTTCAAGGTGTAACCGGACAAAGTGGTACACAAGGA
>Ga0181390_1000163_pt1 | contig 27985 bp, 16 predicted proteins | sample 13SPOviralmetaG_FD_130085 | JGI IMG/M metagenome (GOLD analysis project Ga0181390, IMG submission 130085) | Marine viral communities from the oligotrophic San Pedro Time Series (SPOT) site, San Pedro Channel, CA, USA - 13 SPOT_SRF_2010-07-21 | ecosystem: Environmental > Aquatic > Marine > Strait...
CGTATCGGTAGTTCGACTCAACGCAGTAGCCTAATAGCTAAGCTATAGAAACTGGGGAGGTTCTCCTCCCCAAGTTTTTATTAATTGACTTATTATGACAGATTTAGTAACTCTTGCAGAATATAAAGAAGCCGAGGGGATTGCAAGTCCTAAGGAAGACCTTCGTCTTGCAACTATAGTTCCTGCAGTGAGTCAATTAGTAAAAACTTATTGTGGTAATAGTCTTATTGACTACTACTCCTCTAATAAAGTAGAAACTTTTAATGTAGACTGGAATACTCATGTAGTACAATTAACTGAGAGTCCTGTCAACACTGTTGTTTCTGTTGAGAAAAGAGATTCCGTTTCAGAAAGTTACAGCACCGTGCCAACAACAGACTATTATCTAGACACAGCGACGGATAGTGTACTGTATGTAACGGGATCTACCTATAAAGACTGGCCAAAAGGCGCAGGCTCAGTCAAAGTTACTTATACTGCAGGGTACTCTGCGTGCCCCTCAGATTTAAAACTAGCAGTGTTTGATTTAATTACTTACTACTTAAAAGATGAGCATAAAGAGCGTAGAACTCTGGCAGGAGCAAGTATTCAAAACCAAGGATCTACTAGTTTACGTGATAGTGTAGCATTTCCTGACCACATCAAGAGAGTCCTCGACTTGTATAAAAACTTTTAATGGCTAGCAAGAGTGTTCGAGAAACTTTAGTAAAAGACCTCTTAAAAGGGCTAAGTGCTAAAGAAAATAGAGAGACTAGAAAAGCTTTACAGAGCACTCGCCCTCATGTTTTGTTTTTGGAAAATTTAGACTTTATTAATGATACTATTGTAGAATTAAAAACACGAGGACACTTACCTCAAAGTGTAAATGAAGTAAAGATAACACAAGGAAAAATAAAAGCAGCAAGAGCACTCGCAAAGCCCTATCAAGATAAATATATTAGTAAAAATATAAGATACAAAGGCGGAGCTAGAAACATAGAAAATACTATGGGAGGAATTCATTTAAGAAGAAAGTTCCCACATATTTACAGGCAAGTAGCCAAAGATAGAACTGCTTTTATGTTCAGAAATTTTACGGATTTAGCAGAGTGTAAAAAACAAATAATAGAATTAGTTGTAGACGCTACCGAAGCTCAAATAAAACAAATTAGTAAACGAGTGGATAGAGGACACGGAGCGGGGGTAGGTTTTGCGGTTTCTGGGGTTACAGGAGCCAAAGCTCTGGGTAAAGTCAATAAAGCTTTAGACCCTGAAAGCACTAAAAATTTGTTAAAAGATATGCAGGATGCTGCTCAAGATGCTTTTGATGAAGGCGAATTAACAGAAGTAGCTTTTAATGATATTGAAGGTTTAACGATAGATTATGAACAGATAGTAACTCCTTCGGGGCAAATATCTGCAACATATATTCCTTTCGTAACTTTTCAAGACAAATATACAAATAGAGCTACTGACGGGGTTAGAGAAAGAAAAGTATTAAAGTTTATAAGAGGATACTTTGAAAAAAGAGGCGCTGATTTTATAGCGAACTTACCAGGTTCTTCAACTTTAATTCAAAAAGCGGGCGCAGTAGCAATAGCACCTTTATTAAAGGTAGAGGGAGCAACCATTAAGGTAAGCTCTAAAATAGACCCTAGAAAAGTAAAACTTAAATCAAAAGGCAAACCTTCGCTAAAAAATGCAATAATAGCTGGAGGGGCTTTAAAAAAGAAAAAAGGAAAAGCAGGCTCTGCTAAAAGAGGTAGAGTTACAAAAGCAAAAGAAAGCACTGTTTCTATGGCTGCTTTATTAGGCTTACTAAACGCGAGAATAAATGATAAAGTGGCAAAAAACATGGGCGTGCCTCAACTAGAAAATAGAACAGGCAGGTTTGCTTCAAGTGTTCGAGTTACTGATGTAATGCCTACTCGACAAGGCTTTCCTAGTGTAGGGTACACATACCAAAAAGACCCTTACCAAGTGTTTGAAAGGACCTCTGGTAGTAGGTTTGCAAGTATTGAAAGGGACCCTCGCTCTTTAATTGATGGTTCCATAAGAGAAATTGCGGCAGAGCTAGCAATAGGAAGACTATATACTAGGAGAGTATAATGAGTACTACAGCAAGAACCTATACTTCTCGTAGATCCAATATAGTAGAAGCTTTAGCAGAGAAGTTAAAAGTTATTGACGGCTCCGGAGCTTATCTTTCAGATGTGGCAAATAATGTACACCCTAGGCTAAAGTTCTGGGATGAAGTAGAAGACTTTCCTGCCATACACTTAAATGCAGGAGCAGAAACTAGAGAGTACCAAGCAGCAGGTTATAAAGACAGATTTTTAAGTGTTACAGTTCGTTGTTACGTTAATGAAGACGACGCACAGTATCATCTAAATGCACTAATGGAAGATGTCGAAACGGTAATAGAAGAAAATTCAAATTTACAATATTTTGACAAACAAAACAATGAGTTTAATTGTCAACAAATCACAATCATTAGTATTGATACTGATGAAGGTGTACTAGAGCCTTTAGGAGTAGGAGAACTTCTCGTAGAGGTTCGCTACTAGAAACGACTGGCACGAACAAATGTTCACGCCCTAGTCCTTTCAATATTTGCATAGGAGATTTACTATGGCAGCACAACTATATTTTAGTCGCGATACTAAAGTCTTTATTGAGTTTAATAATAAGGTATGGGAAATGCCTGTACTCGATGGCTTTAGTTTCTCTCAAGGTAACAATACGTCTGAAATTACTCTAAGTGAGATGGAATCATCTGGTGGAGTAAGCAGGCGAGGAAGACGAGCGTTTAATGACTCATTGTCCGCAGGAGAGTGGTCTTTTTCAACTTATGTTCGTCCTTTTACAAGCGCAGGTTCGGGTGATGGCGCTGCTGATGGCACTACTGAAGTTCACGCAGTGGAAGAAGTCCTTTGGGCAATGTTAGCCGGAGCCGATCAATACAACGGTACGGATTACAATTTTGAGCGGGAAACTGACGCCAATAATGTTAATACTCCTGCAACAGCTACCAATTCGTGGAACTTTACTCACTCAAATAAATCAACATTAGGAACTGCAAACATTTACTTTGTTCTTGGTAATACTGCAAAACGAAATGTAGTAAAACTAAAAGACGCAGTAGTAGCAGAAGCTAGTCTTGATTTTGAAATTGATGGTATTGCTACAGTCAATTGGACAGGCCAATGTTCTGAAGTAATTGATTTTACAGGAAACACTATTGAAGCCGCAACAACCGTTCCTCAATCAACAGAAACCAGAAATGATGGAGCAGTTATTGCAGTAGGAGACGTATGGCTAGATACAGATGATTATAAACTGTATGTACTGACAAATGTGGGCTCTAGTAGTGAAGCTGCAACTCCTCATCCTATTAATGAAGGCATCCCTGACACGGATAACTTTATTCGTAACCGGTTAACAACTCTCTCTGTAAATGGTGCAAATACTACTGGTCTATTAAGCGGTGCAAATGCATACGACATGACTCTTACAGGCGGAAATATTACGATTAGTAATAATGTTACTTATATTATTCCAGAAGAATTAGGCCTCGTAAACGTTCCTGTAGGCCATGTAACAGGCACTCGTTCCGTAAGCGGATCTTTTACCTGCTACCTTTCTATGGATGATACCGCAGTAGATGGAGCTGGTACAAAGTCACGAGACTTCTTTGAAGATTTACGTAATCTAACAACTACTGTTACAAACAGCGTAGCTCTTACATTTAGTGTTGGAGGAGGAAGCGGTAAAAGGCTAGAAATGGCTTTCCCTACTGCTCACATTGAGATTCCTACTCACTCTATTGAAGATGTTATTTCTCTGGAAACTAATTTCCAGGCACTTCCTTCTACTATTGATGGAACGAATGAAATGACCTTTATATATAAAGTATAATAATTAAATAATAATAATACTTTTAAAAGGGGCTACGGCCCCTTTTTCTTTACTCCTCCGAAAAATAAATCTTGACATTTTTCCTCAGGTAACCTATAATACAATAGTTAGCAATATGAAAACAAGGCTTCTAGCAGAGTAAATTACATGCCAACTTACAATTTTAAACAAGAGGCAGAAGTTTATGTAGTTAGTGGAGGAACTTACAGAATACACGTAACAGACATTACTTTTAGTCAGACGTTTTCTGAGCAAAGTTACCCTGTTAATACTATTCATTCTCCAAATGATCTATTCGAAGCAAGCGTTATTAATAAGGCAAATGCTGCGAATTTTTCGTTTGCTATGCCCGCGTTAAAAGAGTCAGATTATTCTATAATAGAGACACTTTTACTTAATGCTACACAGTTTGATTTATATATAAAAACGGCTGCAGATGTATATCACTTAGAAAAAGCTGTTCTGACAAATGGGAGTTTCGTTATCGAGCGATCTCGACCCCTGAGTTTACAGATTACTGGTGAAGCAGCAAAACTTGAAAGAGGAGTATCATTTACAGGGACGTCTCCTATTTCAAGCAGAAGTTATACTATTCCAACGATAGATATTACGTTGAATAGCTCTTCTGTTACCGACATTGTTTCTGTAACCATGGAACTTCAAAACGAAGTTTCTTGGACTAAATATAGTACAGTAAACAATGCTATTTCTGCAACTACGATGTATCCATCGGGGTTCACACTTTCTAAGAAAATACTCGCAGGGTCAATCACTCAATATTTAACGGACGGAAATGCTTCAAATGCTTTAACTTTTGATACGAATGCTTCTTTGACTATAAAAGCAGGCAACGGATTAGCAAATAATGCATTTAGAGGATTTTCTTTTGGTCCTGCAACTTGTACATTTACTAACAGAATTAATGTTGGAACTGTATTTACACAAAATTATGATTGGAGACTTATAGATAATACCCCAAGTCTTTCGTCACTTTTAAACTATGTAACTGACTGAGGAGGTCATTAATGGAACTTAAAAAACTCATGGTAGACAGTAAATCTGTCTGGGTGGATTTTCCGGGATTACCGGGATTTTCTGTAGAGGTAGCAAACTTGTCTAGAAAGGAGCTTACAGGGCTTCGAAAACGCTGCACTACACAAAAATTTGATAGAAAAACGCGACAACTTATGGAGCATTTAGATGAAGATAAGTTTGTGAGCGAATTTGCACAAGCAAGTGTAAAAAACTGGAAAGGGTTAACTGTAGAACACCTTGAAACTTTATTACTAATTAATACTGAAAATCAAGAAGTATCTGCAGAAGTAGACTATACACAAGAAAACGCGGAAGTACTAGTAACTAACTCGTCTGAATTTGATACGTGGCTCAATGAGGTAGTCTTTGATTTAGATAACTTTCGTACAGGAACAAAAGGAAAAAGCTCTAAAAAGGCTGGAAAAACTATTTCAGAATAGTGAAACAGGTATGACTCGAGATAAGTATCTTGAGATGATGGAGCAGTTAGGCAAAGAGCCTAGTGATGCAGAAATACCTCCAGACTGGGAAGATTTGCCAGAAATAATGGCATATGCTATTAATACATTTAATTCGTTAGGTGATAGGGTTTATCCTGACATTGGGTATACTGGAAAAGATTATACTAATTTACCTATGTTTTTAAATGTATATGAAATAGAGGATATAGAGTACTTTTTAGAAATATTGAGTTGGTTAGACTCACGGGCTGTCAAAAAATCTGCAGAACAACTGAAGAGACAACATGACAAGCTAAAGAGAAGCGCTAGTGGCAAATGAAGTTAAATTAACTATACGCGTAGGAGACGACGGAACACTTAATGTCGTAGCTAAAAATGCGAAAAAAGCCGAAGGCGCTATTGAAGGCGTTGGTGACGCTACCCGACGAACTACAAAAGCTAGAGATAAGTATAGTAAGTCAGAAAAAGGAGTAGCTGGCGCTACCTCAAACAGCACTAAAGCTTTTTCTAAGATGACAACAGGCATTCAAGGAGGTCTTGTACCTGCTTATGCTACTTTAGCTGCTAACGTATTTGCTGTAACTGCTGCTTTTGGAGTTCTTTCAAGAGCTGCCGCTGTAAAACAACTTAATGAAGGTTTAATATTTACAGGAAGAGCCGCAGGACAAAATTTACCTTTATTAGTAGATAGCCTCAGAGACATAACAGGAGCCGCAGTTTCTAGCGCAGAAGCTATGAGAACTGTTGCTGTTGGTGTTTCAGCGGGATTTAGTCAAACTCAACTGGAAGGCTTAACAAGAGTAGCGAAAGGCGCTTCTTTAGCTTTAGGCAGAGATATGACGGATGCAATGGATCGTCTTACTCGAGGTGCCGCTAAGTTAGAGCCAGAAATTTTAGATGAATTAGGTATAATGGTTCGTTTAGATGATGCTACTGAAACGTTTGCTGCTACAATGGGCAAAACTGCGTCAGAATTAAGTCAATTTGAAAGACGAATGGCCTTTACAAATGCAATTATTGAGCAGGGTACTAGTAAGTTCGCCGCTCTTTCTGCCGTTGTAGACCCTAATCCCTACGATAAGTTAGCTGCTGCTTTTGATAATTTAAGTAAAACGTTACTTGGAGGCTTAAATACTGCTTTTGCTCCTTTTGCAAACTTTTTAGCGGATAATTTAGGAGCTTTAATAGGATTATTTGGTGTATTTGCAACGGGTGTTATAAAACAAGCTGTCCCTGCTTTAACCCAGGGGGGAGAAGCAGCCGCTGATATGGCAGCAGAATTAGCGGACTCTTCTAAAGCAACTATAGCACAAGCAAAATCATTTAAAGGAGCTCCTAAAATATTTGATAAATATGCGGATGCTGTTAGTAATGGTACTGCTTCTCAACAAGATATGGATAAAGCAACTTCAAGCTTAACTAAGTCTATTAACTTGCATAAGTCTCAAATGCCGGAGTTTATTAAAAAACACGGAGAAAGTAGTGACGCTGTACAAGAAAAACAATTAAAACTTAATAATGCAGAAAAAGCCTTAGCCTCTATAACTACAGCTCAAACACTAGAAACTCAAGCTACTATTCAAGCCACAAAAGCGGATGCTTTAAATGCTGCAGCTACCGGAAAGCTTAAAACAGCAGTTAATCTTGCTAAAACTGCAATCATGCAAGAGTGGGCAGCAACAATGCTCAGTGTAAAGGGTAAGGGCTTTTTAACCGTTTCTTTAGCAAAGCTATCTGCCGGTTTTAGGATTGCAGCTTTCAGCGCGAGAGTATTTGGAATAGCCCTTTTACAAGCAATTCCTGTAATAGGCCAAATTATTCTTGTGGCCTCTATTGCTTATTCTGTTTTAAAAGATTTTTTTACCACACCTCCTACTGCACTAGACGAAGCATTAGAAGCAAATAAGAAAAGATTTGAAGAATTTCCTAATGTAATACGACAGATGAATAAAGCAATTGCAGCCGCTCAAACACAGTCAGAGCAATTCTTAGCTGCATTAAAGCCTACTACAGGAATACTTAATCAAATAGCAGAAGCTTCTGCCTCGTTACTAGTAAGCCAAGAAAATGAACAAATTGAAAGAATAGTAAAAGCACAAGAGAAAAGAATTAATGCAGAACAACGTTTAGCAAAAGCAAAAGACGCCGCAGAAAAGGCGGGTCTAAATCCAAATGAAGAATTAGGATTTTGGGATAAAGTAGTAAAGCTACTTATGGCCGATCCATATGCTCCTTTAGCAAACGCTGCAGAAGATTCTGCTATAAGTCAAGTATTAGCAAACAGCGAGTTAGAAGCCTCTGTTCAAGCAGTGGCAGACGCACAAATTGAGCTAAATGCAGCAAATGAAGAACTAGGTCAAATAAATCCTCTAGAAACCTATAAAGGAGTAAATTTAGCACTTACTCGAGGCATAGCAACTTTTCAAACAGCAAAAATAGCTGTGGCAGACAACGCAGAAGCTGTAGAACTTCTAAATCAAAAAATAGGAGGGCTACAGAGTATACTTGACAACCTTACAGAAGACAATCTAGCAGAGAGTATTAAAGCTCTTCAAAAATTATCTCAAGAACAGCAAGCAGTATCCGAAAGTGCAGACGCTGCTAAAGACGCCGTTCAAAATGTAACAGAACTATTTGCAAAAAGCGCTAGACCTTCGGGTGTGCTCGCTAATCATATGGAAGCTTTAGGTACTGCTATAAACGAAATGAATCCTGGTCAAGGATTTGATGCAATTATGGAAAAGTACGGAAAAGTATTTGAAGCGTATGGAGTGGCAGAGGGAGACACAGAAGCGCTAAAGAAAACGTTAACTCTATTCGAAGAAGTAAATACAGCTGCAAAAGAAAGAGCAGAAAATAATGAGATTGCAAAAAGAACAGCTTCAGAAGCTTCCGCCATAGGAATGAAAGCTCTAGGGCTAGAAAAAGAGATAGAGTACTCTAAAAAGTTACAAGGGGAGTACGCAAAAGAAGCTAGAGCCCTAGCAATTGCAGGAGAAGAAGACTTAGCAAGAGCGGCCCTTCTAGCAAAAGAAAAAGAAATAACTAAAGAAAGAGCAAAACAATTAGCTCTGTTAAAACAACAAACCCTTGATGACACTAGAAGAGGCGGAGATATTATGGGGGGTGGTTCTTCCTTTGGTAGCACGGTCAACGCAGCAGAGCTAGTAGGTATAACTAGCGTTAAAGACGGACTAATTGCATTAAATATGGCTTCTCAAGATAGTCTGAAAGTTTTAAAAGAACTAGGCCCAGAAGGTGCTGCGTATGCGGCTATAATAGGAGGCGCCCTAAATGCTGCAGAGCAGTGGTCAGTATCTTTACAAATTATTGGAGACAAATCTAAAGATACCTATGATAAAATGGCAGCAGGAATGCAGGCAGTAGGAGCAACTATAAATGCTTTACGGGGAATGCAAAAGGCTAACGCAGATGCGGCTGTGGCTGGTGTTGACAGACAAATTAAAGCAGAGCAGAAAAGAGACGGAAAGTCAAAAGAAAGTTTAGCAAAAATTGCTGCTCTAGAGAAGAAGAAAGATTCTATTAAAAGAAAAGCTTTCGAACAAGATAAAAAGATGAAAATGGCAGAAGTAGTAATGGCAACAGGCGTTGCAATTATGAACTCTGTTAAAATGGGTCTTCCTTGGGGCGCTGTATTCGGCGCTATGGCCGCTGCAATGGGTGCGGCACAGTTATCCGCAATTTCTTCTTCTCAGTATGACGGGGGCGCGGGATCTACTCCTGACTCTGGAGGAGCGGCTACTTCAATTACTTTAGGCCAAAGAAAGAGTGCTGTAGACTTAGCAACTTCTCAGTCTGCAAGAGGAGAGCTAGCATACTTCCGAGGGGAGTCTGGAACAGGAGGCCCTGCAAACTTTACTCCTGCGTTCTCTGGTTACAGAAATAGAGCAGAAGGAGGCAATACGGCCTTTATGGTAGGAGAACAAGGTCCTGAGCTATTCGTTCCCGAAGTTCCCGGTCGCATCGTGCCCAACGATGACGTATCGAGCGGAGGGCCTACAAATGTAAGCTTTAATATTAGTACAGTAGACGCTACAGGAGTAGAGGATCTACTTGTTGCACAAAGAGGAAATATTATAGGAATGATACGCCAAGCAGCAAACTCATATGGGCAGGACTTCGTAGAATCAGTAGATACTTCAGTATTTACTCAATCAGCGGGCGGAGCAAGTAGATACTAATGCCAACTTTTACTAATTTTCAAAATATACTCCCTGATCCTAATAATAGCATAGCAAGTGCGGGACAGGCTACAGGAGCTGTAAAAGGCCCTGGCTTTGCTTCCGTATCTTTTTCTTCTGAGCAAAAGGTTTTAAGAGACTTAACAAATTCAGGTCGACTTTTAGCGCGAGCAAAAACAGGGCATAAATGGAAGATGAAGATTAGCTATAACCCTATGACTCGTACAGATTTTGAACCTGTTTATAATTTTTTAATGCACAGAAGAGGGCCTTTACACCCTTTCTTTATATCTATACCACAATATAGGCTTCCACAAGACGCAGCCTTCGCAGTATACAGTGCTACAACTAAGTTAGAAGCTCAAGCCTCCCAATTAGCAGGCTTAACTTCACTTATGATTGAAAAATCAGGCTATAGTAATACTACTAATGGAACTCCCTCTCCAGGAGACCTATTTAATATAGATGGAACAAACTCAAACCATAAAAAAGCCTATATGGTAAACAGAGTAGAAACTTCGGCTGATTATCAAACAGGAACAACAGCCCCTACGAGCAGTCAGGTTAGAATACATTTTACTCCGGGGCTGTCTAAGTCTATATCTACTGGGGACGATTTTGTTTTTAATAATCCACTTATAAAAGTTGTAATGACAGGAAATATTCAAGAATACTCTTTAAATACAAGTAATTTGTACAGTTTTTCTTTGAATTTAGAGGAAGTTCAGTAAATGGGAATCAGAAATTTAAATAGTACTTTACGAGATTCTTTGTTGCAGGAAGAACCTTTTGTATACGCTCATCTTGTAAAATTTGAAAAACCTATAAAAACTCTCACCGGCAGAAGCGGAAGACGAGAGGATGACTACGTATATGTAACAGATGGTTCTTTCGATGTTGTTTTTGACGACGGTGCAGAAGATGCTACGGGTAGCGCAAACGGTGCACAAGTATACGTTGCAAATAAACTACTCTCTATAGGTTCTGTAGCTGAGACTATTGAAGCACGAGCAACTTCCATGAATTTGCAGGTTTCTGCAGCTGCCCTAAGTACTTCTATTGCGGGATCTTTTACTACTTCCAGCAGTACTATTACTGGCAGTCAGGATTTAGTGGAAGCAGGATTTAGAGAAGGCGATATTTTAACAATATCAGGTGCAAACAATAATGGCAAAACTGTACGTATTGAACAATTTGAAAATGACAATAAAAGAATTGTAGTAACTGCTCAAAATAGCGCACTAACTTCTGAAACAAACCAAAATATTACTCTAAGTTTTAGTAGTCCTGAAGTAGAGGGCATACTAACAGATAGAAGTAGTAATTCTTATGCACGATACATAAATAGAGATGTATTTGTATACAAAGCCCACATTAATACTGAAACGGGTGCTATTATTGGAGCCCCCTATCTTTTATTTAAGGGAATCATTGCTTCAGGAAAATTAACAGAAGACCTTTCAAAAAGTTCCGTATTATCTTGGTCAGTTACAAGCCACTGGGGAGATTTTTCTAGAGTGCAGGGACGTCTAACCGCGGACCAATATCATAGAGCCCTAGACCAGAATAATAATCCTGATCCAGAAGCCGCCATACGCCCTGCATACTCTGGGGACTTAGGGTTTCTACATAGCGAACAAGCGATTAATTTAGTTTCTATTTACCAAGTAATGGAAACCAGGTATAAACTTAAAAAGAAAAGTAGTTGGCTTGGTTTAAAGAAAAGCTACTCACAGGTAGAATATCAAGTTGAGGTTGATCGTGAAGCAGATTTAAGATTTAATCTTGAAGCTAAATACTTACCTGTAGTTTATGGAGTAAACAAAATAGACAGTATCCCAGTTTTTGTGGATACTTTAAGTTCAGACTCTAAAAAAGTTTTTGTTGCATATGCGCTTTGCGAGGGTGAAGTAGGTGGCTTATACGATATATACTTTGATGACACTTCTTCCATTTGTATTGATGCAAACGACTCGGCTACTAGATCGAACCAGACAACAGAAAATACTATTGATGTTCTATGCAGCGGGCGAGCCGACAGAGGTGATACTCTAACTTCTAGAAATATGGCATCAGGAAATGCATATACGGCTTACGGAACCTCTTTTGCTATGGGCCGAAATAGCTGGATACCAAACATAGGCGGTTTTTACACAGAATACGGGTATTATGGGCCTCTAGATAGAGCTAGCATCGGAGGAGGAGCAAGCCAGCAAGGAGCAGGAATTACTCATGAAAAGGCTACTAGTTTTACTACTCCTATTGACGCACGACTAACATTTCACTCTGGAAAAGCAAATCAAAAAGCAGACACTTTATTACTAGCAAATTCTAGTAATTTTAAAGTAGGAAATGATTATTATTCAGGCACGGAGCCCTACTGGGGAGCAAACCACAGATTATTAGATACCGCATACGTTGTAGCAGAGTATACCATTGGAGAAGGGGAAACTACTATTCCTTCACTAGACTTTGTTGTACGAGGTAAAGGAATTAAATGTTATAACTATGATTTCTCCTATGCACAAGATCCTGCACATACTTCGACGGACGCCTCTTCTTCTGTTTTTACTATTGGACAAAGTGTATCTTTAAACTATACTGCTACCCCCAGTCTAACTCTCGCTACTGCTACTATTGCGGACATATACACTATAACCAATATGGCAGGGATAGTAGAAACCCGAATTAGATTTACTAGTGACCCAGGAATATACCCCTTTACAGAGTTTTTCATTAAAGACGGTTCTAATGAGTTTCACTTAGTTACTTATAATCATACAGCTCATAGTGGTACTATCCCAGAAACTCTTGAAGAAACTATCTCTACTGTTACTGCCGCGTCTAATGGGGGAGTAAACGTTACCTTAACTAACCCCTCAGCTACTATTCAAGCTGCTTTAGCTTATGCGGCGACTTTTGCAATTTTAGAAGATACAAACGGAGAATTTGATAGAGCTCTTTTAAACGAGTATATTTCTAACTTTTTAAACGGAGCGCTGCAAGGAGTGGGGTCTACGGTACAAGACAGCTCCACTCTTGTATCCGAAACAGTAGTAGTTTCAGATGCTATAAAGCTAGGTTCTGGAGCTTCCAGCGCAGATAATGCATATAACGGATATGAACTTGAGCTTTCACAAACTTTATCGAATGGAGACGTTCGTGTACAAACAAAGACTGTTATTGGCTATTTAGGGTCTGATAAAATTTTAAAAGTAGATACTCCTTTTGAGTACTTACCAAAACAAGGCGATACCTACAAAATATACTCTACAAATGATGATGTAAGAGTATCTACTAATCCTGCAATACAATTATTAGATTATTTACAAAGTCCTAGATACGGAAGAAACTTAGACTTGGAAACAGACTTAGATAAAAGTTCGTTCCTTTCTACCGCGCGTGCGTGTGACTCTCGTTCAAATGTATTTATGCTGCTACATGAGTCTCCTACAGCCGGCGCAACCTATAAGTATGCTACTTCTGCAGGGAAAACTCTGTGGCAGGGAAAAGTAAGAACTAGCAGCTCTTTAACTCTTTTTGGTTCAACTCATTATGTTGTAGAATTTGAAGATGTACTAGGAAAAATTGCACATAGATGGGAAAATTGGAAATATTTTTACACGGGAGAGCTTTATTATAAGAGTGGAAAGTTGCATAAAGCATCCTCCGATGGCGTTATTAGTACCTACAGTTCGGGCGCTAATATTTTGTCCTCCTTATCTTTTGTAAACATAGCTAATTCTTCAGATACAATTAGTGTTGATATTGCACGCAAAGACACCAATGGAGACGGCTTACCTGACACTCCTTCTAAAATTTATACAGCAGACGGCGATCCGGTAGTTAAAAAAGTAACCGGCGTTAATAGTATTTCGTCCGGATACAGTATGTATGACTGTGACGATGTAAAGTACTGGAGATACTTAGGCTGGGAAGCACAAAATCAGAGACATGTAACACGCCATCAGACTAATGCTGTAATTGATACATCAAAACCTATTTTTGATAATATTAATAGTATGTTGAATCATTTTAATGGCATACTTAGATATTCAGCGGGTAAATACTCTTTAGCTATAAAAACAGCCTCAGAAGCGGCTACTACTATTAGTGTAGGGGGAACTTCATATACCGTTGAAAATATTGATGAAGACGATATTATTGGCAGTATTAATGTAGAAGACGCGGGGCAGAAAGGAACCTTTAATCAAGTAGATGTCAGTATAAATGATCCTCAAAATAGATTTGAAGGTCGTTCAGTAATGATGTTTAATTCAAACTATCTAAAAGAAGATAGAATGGTTCCTAAAAAGGGAAATGTACGTAGCCCTTATATAACTAACTACTATAATGCTAGAATAAACGCTAAACAGTACTTGGATAGTTCTCGCGCAGCATTAAAAATCAATTTTACTATGGCCCCTAGAGGTGTGCTACTTCAAGCAGGCGATATTATTAGAATTAACTACCCTCGTTTTGGGTGGACTACAGCAAATACTTTTTATAGAATTACTAACCTAAATATACAAGAAAACTGCCTTGTGCAGGTTACTGCAGAAGAACACTCGGATGAGGCTTATTTAATAGAAGCCGCAGAATCTGGAAATGCAGGAATTGGGCCTGCTCCTGGTATTACAGCGCCCTTACCTACTCCTGCAGCACCTGAAAATCTGAATGCTACTCAAGATGATAGAGGAGGTATCGAGCTTTCTTGGACTCAATCTTCGGAATTTAACGCAGCCACTTATAGCGTCCAAATATGGCGATCAGATGATAATGATAGAGCCAATGCAGTATTAGTAGGTACTTCTAAAGGGGACAGATACACAGATCAAATTACAACCGAAGGCAGAACTGTAAAGTATTATTGGGTTAGATACGCTGTAGCTGTTCCTCCTCAAACAACCACCCAAACCGGACTTAGAGAAATTTTTTCAGGGTACCACCCTACAGCAGAAGATGCAGGTGTTGAAGGAATTTCAGAAGGAGCAGTAGACGGTCTTAGTGTAAACCTGACTAATGAAAATGCTAGTGTAGCTACCCTGCAGGACGGCTCTTTGAGTTTTAGTAACACAGGAACTACTGTTACCGCTTTTATAGGCTCAAATCAATTAAATTATGATGATACCGTTCCATATGACAATAATACTTTTAGGGTTTCTTCAGTAACACCGTCTAGTGGAGTAACTATTGATTCTACTCCTACTACTACTACTAATGCGTATTCTTTAGACGATATTACCGCAATGAGTACTTCTACTGGAACAGTTACTTTTAATGTTATTATTACTAATTCGCTCGGACAGCAGTCTGGAACAATTACAAAAGTACAGACTCTGACCGTCTCGGGAACGGGAGAAAAGGGGGAGCCTGGAGGTCCTGGGGATAAAGGAGATAAAGGGGACAAAGGTCTTAAAGGTGTAAGAGGAGATGGCGGTGATAAAGGTGATAAGGGCGGCCCCGGAGATAAGGGAGCTAAAGGTGTAACTGGAGATGGAGGAGACAAAGGTGACACCGGTACTAAAGGTGATGTAGGCGGAAAGGGAGTTACCGGAGACGGAGGCCTTAAAGGTGCTCCTGGCGCTAAAGGTGACACAGGTCTTAAAGGAGACACAGGAGAAAAGGGAGCCCTAGGCGACAAAGGTGAAAAAGGACTTACAGGCCCTAAAGGAGAGCAAGGATCTAAGGGAGACCAAGGGCCTAAAGGATTAGAAGGAGACGAAGGAGACAAAGGTAACCAAGGGGCTAAAGGTAATGAAGGTGACAAAGGCTTACAAGGTCAAAAAGGTGGAGAAGGAGCTAAAGGTACTGGAGGAGACAAAGGTGTTAAAGGCGACCTAGGTGTAAAAGGGTCAACAGGACAGAAGGGTCTTGACGGTGACAAAGGCTTACAAGGTCAAAAAGGTGGAGAAGGAGCTAAAGGTACTGGAGGAGACAAAGGTGTTAAAGGCGACCTAGGTGTAAAAGGTTCAACAGGACAGAAAGGTCTTGACGGCGACAAAGGTCTTCAGGGTGAAAAAGGGGGACAAGGAGCTAAGGGTAACACAGGAGCTAAGGGAGACACAGGCCCTAAAGGAGGCGAAGGCGACGGGGGAGATAAAGGTCTTAAAGGAGACACAGGCCCTAAAGGTGTTACAGGCGTAAAAGGAGACCCAGGAGAAGACGTACTTATAATATACTATGCAGGGTTAGCTAATGATAATTTAAATAGTAATGCTACTGTAAATAAAAATAATCCGCCTACTCCCCCAAATATGAATGGAGGCTCAAGTGCTATTAGTGGTGCGTTTAGACTAACACAAGCTGATGGTACGGTTACAAATTGGTATAGTACTTCCGCAGGATTAAATGTTTTCTTCATTGCTAGCGCGGTAGTTCCTTCATTTAACCAAGCCCCCTCTTCTGAATGGACTGTTAGTGGCTTTTTACAGGGAGACAAAGGCGATAAAGGTGCTTTAGGTGAAAAAGGTGTAAAAGGCGCTTTAGGTGTAAAGGGAGACCAAGGCCCTAAGGGTACTGCAGGCCAAAAAGGAGCTGGAGGAGACAAAGGTGTTAAAGGTGATGTAGGCTTAAAAGGTACTACAGGCCCTAAAGGTAATGAAGGAGATAAAGGTGCCGCGGGTCAAAAAGGTGGTACAGGTCAAAAAGGTACTGCAGGCGATAAAGGTGTTAAAGGTGATGTAGGCTTAAAAGGTACTACAGGTCCTAAAGGTAATGAAGGTGATAAAGGTACTCAAGGTGCTAAAGGTACCCAAGGGCCTAAAGGTGGCGCTGGTGATAAAGGAGGAAAAGGTGCTGCGGGTGCTAAAGGTGCTACTGGTGCTAAGGGCGACGCAGGTGCTAAAGGTGCTGCGGGTGCTAAAGGTGCTACGGGTGATAAAGGAGGAAAAGGTGCTGCGGGTGCTAAAGGTGCTACTGGTGCTAAAGGTAATCAAGGCGACAAAGGTGGAAAAGGTGATGTAGGTGCTAAAGGTGACGCAGGTGCTAAAGGTAACCAAGGGCCTAAGGGTGATACAGGTGTTAAAGGCGGAAAAGGCGAGGGAGGTCAAAAAGGCAACCAAGGAACTAAGGGAGTCGTAGGAGTTAAAGGAGGCCAGGGTAGTCCTGGTGCGGATGCTCCTTATGTAGTAATTGGTTTTGATACTACCATAAATACAAATGCTGAACGTGTTGCCGAAATAAAAGCTTTTTCTGGCTTAACTACAGTATTAAATAACTCGGTGTACTGGGACGCAGTGACTGGAATTCCTTACCAAAATCAAGCGGGTACAGCCACAAGCCCGTCTCTTACTGCCTTGAGTGGGGGAAGTGGAATAATTTCTATGGACTCTATAAAGTTACAAACAGGAAATCAAAGGGTAGAATTATCAGCTACGGGCTTGAAAATCTACAATTCAAACGTTTTGCGAGTAAAGATAGGAGATCTTTCTTAGTGAAAGCTTATTATATTAATTTAGAAAAAAACAAAGAAAACAAAAGTGATATGGAGAGATTGTTCCCCTCCGCTGAAAGACTAGAGGGGGTTGAGGGTACAAAGTTAAGTGTTCAAGACATTCGTCCTTTTCGTGTAGATAGAAATTGGAGGGATCCTCATTGGGGTAGAAGGTTTACAAAAGGAGAAGTGGGCTGTATTCTTTCTCATTTTAAACTCTGGAAAAAATGTATAGAACTAGAAGAACCTTTACTTATACTAGAAGACGACGTTGAGCCTTTAGACCTTTTATGGGAAGAAAAATGCTCTAAGTATTTGGACTATGACTTACTTTATTTAGGTAGAAAGTACATTCAAGGTACAAAAACAGAAATAAATGAAGAACTAGAGACTCCAGGATTTTCGTACTGGTGCTCATCTTATATGATTAGTCCAGAGTTTGCGAGAGCTTTGGTATCTTACTGCTCTAAAAACGACCTAATACCGGCAGATGAAGTAGTTCCTTTAATTGCCGGAGAGCACAGGTATTTATCTGTACCTAATTTACCTAAATTTAAAGTTGGCGCTTTTAAGGAAGACTTAATTACTCAAAAAACAGGAGCATTTAAAGAGTCTGATACAGAAACTCCTGAAAATATTTGGGAAGATTATAACTTTCAGATACTTACTGTAGCTACTGATGAATCAAAAGCTGCAAAGCTTTTGTCCTCTTCCCATAATGTTAAGAATATAGGCAAAGATGTAGTTTGGAAGGGCGGAACTATGGAAGGGCCTGGAGGAGGTCAAAAAATAAATTTAATAAGAGAAGAGTTATCTAACTACGAGGACAATGATATTATAATGTTCTTAGATGGATACGATACTTTTATTCACGCATCAAAAGAAGAAATTTTAAAAAGGTATTTTTCTTTTAGAGCAGAAGTAGTATTTTCAGCAGAAAAAACTTGTTGGCCAAATAAAAATATTTCTGATATGTTTCCAGACACGGGAGGATATAAATACTTAAATAGCGGAACTTTTATAGGAACTGTAGGGTCTTTAAAAAGAATTTTTGAAAAAGAGATACAAGATCATGAGGATGATCAGCTCTATTGTCAATATCAATATTTATCCACTGAGTTTGATATTGCTCTTGATTATGAGAGTTATATATTTTTCTGTTTGTCAGGTCTTGAAGACTTTTGTACATATAAAGAATCTTCCTCTTTTATAGTTAATACAGAAACTAATTGTACTTCCTGTATTGCTCATGGAAATGGCGGAGAATATACTAAGCAAGCATTTAATGACTTATATAATAAAATACATGAGTATAAAATATACATCCCCACTCAAGAATACAAAGACTTACATATTCTAGACAGGGATATTTTATTATTGCATAACTTTTTAACAGAAGAGTTTTGTGAAGAGCTTATAGAGGCAGCAGATGCTTTTAACCGGTGGGAACAACTTCCTAACGATAAGTTTCCTGGGCAAGAGCTTAGAATAAGAAATTTACAAGAAAAGTATTATAATATATTTCAAAAGGCATACAACGATAAGTTTGTTCCTACTGTTGAAAAGTACTGGAATCCTTTACTAATGCATGGCATTAGAGATCTTTTTGCTATAAAGTATTCTTTAGGAAAACAAACAAATTTACGTCTTCATCATGATATGTCATTAGTTAGTGGCTCTATGAAACTTAATAATGATTATGAAGGAGGAGTATTAAGATTTCCTAGGCAAGGAGTGGACAATTCTCAGGCTCCCGTAGGTTCTATTATAATATGGCCTGGTCAAGTTAGTCACGGTCATGAATGTACAACTTTAACTTCCGGCACTAAGTATGGACTTACTTTATGGACATCTAGACTAGACGGGGATATTTACGAATGATAATTATTGATAATTTTGTACGAGATCTAGCCTTAATAGAAAAACTACAATCACCAAGCTTATGGGGCCCGTACACAGAATACTTATGGGCAGATAAAAATTTTGTTGCAGATAATTGCGTATTTAAAGAATTAATCAACTATATATGGAAAGATAACTCTCCTTTAAACACTAATTTGGACCATATAAAAGGTTTTGAATACTGGACTGGAGTATATGAAGAGAATGATAGAAGAGAAAGAAAAGACAGAGAGGATGATACTTTTTACCATTTGTTTAAGCACCAAGATAAAGACGAGAAAGAATGGGAGCAAACTGGAAAAGTTATAAGCCCTGTTATAGGCACGGTGTTTTATCCTCATCAAGACAATGATTCCGTAAAAGGAGGAGATTTAAAAATTTGGGAAACCAAAGATGTTCCAATAAACAATATTTCTTTTGAAGTAATAAGACCTAAATTTAACAGATTAATTATATTTGATCCCTCGTACTTACATGCAGTAACTATGGTAACTCAAGGAGTTAGACGGGCTATTGCAATAAATCTGTGGGAAGATAAGCCTACTACTTTCTTTTCTTAGTATAACTTTCACCTACTAAAAATAAATCTTGACATAAAATGTCCCCTGCGCTATAATTGCATCATAGGAGAAAATTAAATGGCGGCCGCTAACTATGACCTGACAATCGACCAAGGATCGACTTTCGTTATTGACATAACAATAAACGAGGGCGGGTCCGCAAAAGACCTTACAGGCTACTCTGCCCGGGCTCAGATGCGGTCAACAAAGACTGCTCCTGATGTAGCGGCAAGCTTTACTTGTACTATTCCTATTCCTTCAAATGGAATTGTTAAGATGGAACTTCCTGCAGCTACTTCGAGTGGGATGACTGCGGGACTATTCTTTTATGACTTAGAAATTCATACTGCAGGCGATGCTATTGTTAAACGTCTTATTGAAGGCAAAGTAACTCTCAATCAAGAAGTAACGAGATAAAAAATGGCAGATACAACAACAGTACAAATTGTAGAGGAAGTAACAGAGCTTACAGTTACAAATACTAATGCTCTTTCCGTCACTTTAGTAGAGGACCCTACTCTTCTTACTGTCAATAACTTTGCTATTCCTGCTCAGTTCATGGATTCTGGTAATGTTTCTTTTGATGGGCATGGAACTATAACCGCTGATAATGTAAGAGACGCATTACAACAATTAGCAGATCAAGATTTTCGAACAACAACTACACCAACTGGCCCAAACATACAGGAAGGAGACACTTGGTACGACGTAGATGACAATCAACTAAAAGTATACCGCGAAACTAGTAATGGAGTTTTTGAGTGGGTCCCTATAATTGTAGGTGCGGCCGCTGACGATTCAGACACACTAGACGCAGGAGCCTTTTAAAGGCAAATCGGAGTTTTTAAATGGCTCAAACAATCAAAATCAAACGCAGTACAACCACTGCAGTCCCGTCCAGCCTTACCGCAGGTGAATTAGCGTATTCAGACAATAGTGATAAGCTATTTATTGGTGCTCCCGCAGATAATGCGGTTGTAGCAATTGGTGGTAAAGTTTATGTCGATATGCTCGACCACACCGCCGGTACTCTTACCGCATCGAGCGCAATTGTAGTAGATGCGAACAGTAAGATTGATAAACTACTTACTGGCAATATTCGTATTAATAATACTGCAAATAAGATTGATACTACCACAGGTACTTTAACAATTGACCCTGCCGGTGAATTACGAATTAATTCCGGCACAATTAATTTAAACAGCCAAGCAACAGAGTTTAAACTTATTGATAACTCTGCAACTGCAGGCACTTTTGCTACTGCTGACCACACTTATATTACTTTTGACACTACAAACTCAGCAGAACTTATTAAAATTGGTCGTCAACTAGAGATAAACGGTGCTTATACGCTTCCTATGTCTGCCGGTACAAGTGGTCAGGCACTTGTTACAGATGGTTCTGGTACTGTAACCTTCCAAGACGTTGCCGCAACTCTTACTGTAGACGCTACAGACGACAATAGTACTGCTGATGTTGCCTTACTCACAGATGACCTTAGATTTACTGGTGGGGAGGGAATTGACCTCACTGTAGCAAAGTCAGGTACTGATGTCACTGTTACAATTGATGCTGAAGATTCAAGTGCTACTAATAAAGGTGCAGTGATTATATCAGCGGGCGAAGGCATTGATGTAAGCTACTCTTCAGGTACAGCTACAGTTTCTGGCGAAGATGCAAGTGACACTAATAAAGGTATTGCAAAGTTTGATTCTACAGATTTTACCGTTTCTAGCGGTAATGTTACTGCAAACGCAATTACACTTGGTAGCTCTAGCCTCAATCTTGGAGAGACCACTACTGCAATCGCAGGGCTTACTCAACTTGACGTAGATAATATTCGAGTAAATGGTAACGAAATTTCTTCTACAAATACTAATGGAAATGTTACTCTTAACCCGAATGGCTCAGGCGTAGTTGATGTTAGCAACTCTCGTATTTCAAATGTTACAGATCCTACTCAAGCACAAGATGCTGCTACCAAAGCATATGTGGATGCTGTAAAGCAAGCACTTGACATTAAAGATTCAGTACGAGTTGCTACAACTGCTGCAATCACAATTTCTACTGCACTCAATGTAGGAGACGCAATTGATGGAGTTACTCTTGCAGACGGTGACCGTGTACTTGTCAAGAATCAAACAGATGCAAGCCAGAACGGTATTTATGTAGCAGGCTCCTCTCCCGTTCGTTCCGCAGACGCGAATGCTTCTTCTGAAGTTACTTCAGGTATGTTCTGCTTTGTTGAAGAAGGTACTGCAAACGGCGACAATGGTTTTGTACTTACAACAAACGATCCTATTACTCTTGATACCACAGATCTCACTTTTACTCAGTTCAACGGTGCGGGTCAAATTATTGCTGGAGTAGCTCTTTCTAAGTCTGGTAATACTTTAAACGTAAATCCAGACAGTATATCAATTGCTGCAGCAAATGATCAACTACGAATCAAAGGTATTTCAACTACAGCAGTCGGTGACTTACTTATCGGTGCAGCTACAAATGGCGGCTACACTCGACTCGTCAAGCCTTCCGGCAACGCCACTGCATCAGACTACATACTGAGCATGAATACTTCTGGCGTAGCTTCTTGGGCGAACACACTGGACGGCGGCACATTCTAAAAAACATTCACCTCTCGCGTATATACGCATAGTATTGGAGGAGCCAAATGGCACAAACTATTAAGTTAAAGCGCTCTGCTACGCAGGGCTCTATACCTGCTACATCTGCACTATCCTTAGGCGAAGTCGCAATCAACACTTATGATGGCAAAATGTACATCAAGAAAAGTGTGGGCGGTACCGAAAGCGTTGTAGAAGTAGGAGGGCAAGGGGGAGGAATTGCTTCCTCTTTTACTGTTTACGAATATACTGCGACAGCTAACCAAACAACTTTTAGTGGCTCTGACGGAAACTCCAATACTCTTGCTTACGACACAGATACTCCTCCCAAAATTCTTGTATACCTCAACGGAGTACTTCTAGACTTTACTACAGACTATACAGCTTCCAACGGTACAAGTATAGTACTTACTAATGGAGCTAGTGTTAATGATCTTCTTCAGATTGCTGCGTATAAGTCCAGTATTAGTACTACTTTAGATATAAGTCTTTCAGATAACCAAAAGCTTTTGCTTGGCAATGATGACGATCTTCAAATCTATCATGACGGGTCTAATAGTAGAATTGTAGATACGGGCACAGGAAATCTTAACTTACAAGGAACTAATCTTGTATTGTCTAGTGCTACAGGTTCTGCTTACTTACAAGGAGTATCGGGCGGTGCAACAGCTATTTATTATAGTGGCAGCCCAAAACTCGCTACAACCTCAACAGGCATAAACGTTACTGGCTCAGCCACCATAACAGATACCTCCTCGGCGGCTACTGCGTTGACTATAGGAAGCAGTAGCGCAACTTCGTATACGAAGCAAGACTGGATAACTAGTGAACACAGTGCTGGTACTGCTTACTTACTTGCTTACGGAGCTAGCCATTCTTCACAGGCCGGTAACTTTGCAATTAAAAACCTTGCAGCAAATAAAGAGATATTCTTTGAACTTTCGGGTAATGTTGAGCCCTTGCGCCTTACAAGTACGGGGGCTACTGTTACAGGAAATATTACAGTAAGCGGTACTGTTGATGGCGTAGATATACAAACTCTTAATACGACTGCTGGTGCAGCACTGCCAAAAGCTGGCGGTACTATGACAGGTAACTTAACCTTGTCAGGCACAGACCCAATAATTACTTTTCAAGACACCTCTGCAAACACAGACCCTAGTGGTAGAATAGTTTTCTCTGAAATATCTGGCACAAATAACTTTGATATTAATTATAATGGAACAAATGATCGACTAGAATTTAGAGGTTTAATTAGCAGTGCACAAGAAGATCTAGTTTATATTAATAGAAGCACAACTACTCCTTTATCAGTTTTAGGAAGTATTTCAGTTACAGGTACTGTTGATAATCGTGATTTAGCTACTGATGGAGCTAAATTAGATAATATAGAAAGCAATGCAGATGTAACTGACACAGCGAATGTTACAGCCGCAGGTGCTCTTATGGATAGCGAAGTCACGAATCTAGCACAAGTAAAAGCTTTTGACTCTTCGGACTATGCTACAGCCGCACAAGGCTCTACTGCGAACTCTGCTCTTCAGAATGTAGTAGAAGACACTACGCCTCAGCTAGGCGGAAATTTAGATCTTAATAGCAACAATATTACTGGTACGGGTAATATTAATATTACAGGTACGGGTACTATGACAGGCCTACTCCGTGCTCTAGGTGGCGGAGATGCCAGTTTTACTTCTACTACTCATGCTTTTCAAACAGGTGCAGCCGCTGGCTTTAATATAATCATTGATAACAATGAAATTATGGCGAGAAATAACGGAGCCTCTACGAATCTGCTACTTCAAGCGGACGGAGGTAACGTATCATTTAGACAGAATGGTCTTGGTACAACAAACCTTATAATGGGTACCACTACATTTTTAGACCACAGTTTAAATCTTTCTAATATTGCAACTATTTCTAGTGGTGCTATTACGAGTAGTGGAGCAGTATCTGCAACTGAATATGATTTGCCTTCAGGTGGAATGTTGGATTGGGCGAATGGAGATGCAAGAATAATAGAAGGCTTGGTTAATAATTATTCTTTATCTTTCCAAACTTATGATGGTTCTAACGTAACTACAGCACTTAGGCTTGATGGCAATAATACAGCTACCTTTGCAGGAAATATTTTGTCTCCAGCGGGGACTGCTGCGAGTCCTGCCCTCCAAGTGGGCGATACTGATTCAGGCTTTTACGATAGCGGCAGTGACTCAATAGGCCTTGCTCTAGGCGGTGTCAAAGAATACGAGTTCCTCCCTGCTCAGTTTAATCTGCAGACTAATAATCTAGTAACTCAAGGCTGGGTTCGGGCGGGAACAGGAACTGTCTCTGCGCCTTCTTTCCAAGTAGGTGATGACGATTCAGGGTTTTATGATAGTGGTGCTAATGAGATTGGCGTAACCTTAGGGGGTGTTGATGAGTATGAGTTTACTCCGACACAGTTCAACATGGTTAGTAACAACCTCGTTACTACAGGCACAATCTCTTCTGGCACAATCTCTTCTGGCAACATCACAACTACTGGCTATTTAGCAGGTCCTGCTACATTTACCATTGACCCTGCGGCAGTCGGAGACAATACTGGAACCGTAGTAATTGCGGGTAATCTGCAAGTTGACGGTACAACCACTACAATTAACTCAACTACTCTTACTGTAGATGATAAGAATATTACTCTTGCAGGTGGCTCAGCAAATGCTGCGGCAGCGAATGGCGCTGGTATTACAGTTGAGGGCGCTTCAGCAACTTTAACTTATAATAGCACAGCCGATAACTGGGCGTTTAATAAGGCTTTGAATGTTACAGGTAGCGTGACAGCTACAAATACTATATTAAATACTGGATCTACGACAGTCTCCGCAATACTAAGAGGCGGTGATGGAAACTCTAAAAATTTAGTATTCCAAAAAACCACAGGAAGTGCTCAACAAGCAAAAATAAGTGCAGTTGGAGATGACTTAAGATTTACAACTGGCACTACTACTGAGCGGATGCGTATAGACTCATCTGGCAACGTTGGTATCGGCACTACTAATCCAAACAGAGCACTTCATGTAGAAGCCACTAAAACTACATTTGGCGATACACAGTCTGTTCTTCAGCTTGCTGATGATACAGCCATGGCTGCAGGTGTAGGCGGTGGTCTTATATTTACAGGAAAGGCTATAACAGGTCAAAGCGACGCTAATACTACCTTTGCCGGTATTCACGCAGAAAAAGAAAACGCCACTAGCACAAATACTGCAGGCGCTTTATTATTTAGTACACGAACAAGTGGGGCTAACCCATCAGAACGTATGCGTATTGACTCATCTGGCAACGTTGGTATTGGCACTATTTTGCCAACTGGTAAATTAGACGTAAATAAAGAAATGCAAAATGCTACTCAAGCATTTGTATCCCCTCATTTACAGTTGAGAGCGAGTGACACCACAGATAGTACCGGGTTTGTAGGAATGACTTTTGCTACAAGCAGTAGCCCTAATTACGGATATTCCTATGGAGCGCGTAGAACTAACAATGGACAAGGGGATTTAGTATGGAGATTCCACAATAACGATAACGGCGGCACCGAAATAATGCGGCTGAGCCAGGAAGGTTATCTTGGATTAGGAGGTATAACAGACCCTCTCAAGCCTTTGCATGTAGAAAGTAGTGGAACTTCTAAAGGTATTTATATGACTATAGGTACCGGCGCAAGAAATCATTTATACGCAGATGGGACTTGGAACTACTATAGCGGGAAATCTGGAAATGCGCATAGATTTACAACAACTGGGGGCGCTGACACTGTAATTGCTAACAATGGCAACGTTGGTATTGGAATTATAGCTCCAATAAGTCCTCTGCATATACAAGATACTTCGCAAAGTCAATCGCATACTTATATTTATCAAAGTAAGGGTATTAGTGTAGAAGCCGACGAAGCTATGATTCAGTTGATGTCAGCAGATTCTGGCACACATGGAGGTAGCTTGTTATGGAGGTATGGAGATAACGCATTTGGAGCAATAGCCAACCCTGCAACTGATACGCTAGACTTTCTTTATGGTGTAAGCTCAGGCAATGGTTTTGATTTGCACGGAGGAGGCAATATGACCTCCCGAGTAAAAGCACTCTCTATAGCATCCGACGGTCGTATAGGAATCGGAACAGATGCCCCAAGTGCAAATACAGTACTACATGCAAAAAAGGGAACTGTTTCAACAAAGTATATAGATACTTCAAGTACTGTAGTAATAGAAGACACAGAGGCACGACTACAGTTAGTTGCCGATAATTCCGGGAGTAATGCAGCAGGAGTTACATTAAGTAACGGTAGCAAGCATTGGGCTGTTCATCATAGAGGTCCGAGTGAGGGTAATCTTCTTGCATTTGGGTATGTAGATAGTACAACTACTGCGGATTTGTTAAGCCAATCCGTCCCTAAAATGGTTATTGACACAAATGGTCATGTAGGAATCGGAACAGATGACCCTGCTTTTAGATTTCATACTTATCACCCAACAACAAATGTTGTAGGTAGATTTGAGTCAGGCGATGCACAGGTTTGGATTGATTTACATGATTCAAATAGTGGCACTTACGGAGCTTTATTAGGACATGATGGTGCTGGAGGACAGCTTTTTGCAGTAGCGGATCAAGGAGTAAATCGTAGATTTATTATTGATACATCAGGACAAGTAAGTATTGGTACTAATGTAAATCCAGTAGCTCGCCTTCAAGTAGAAGCACTAGGTATCGACACAACCACTACAACTACAAGCGCAACAACACAGGCAGTAATCGACACTTTTGCAGCAGCAACTTTCCGTTCTGCGCGATACACGATTCAGGTTACAAACAGTACAGACAGTACTTATCATATTACAGAAATTCTATTGATTCACGACGGCACAACGCCTCAAATCACAGAATACGGAACAATGTTCACAGGCAGTGCAGAAGCAACATTTGATGCCGATATTTCGAGCACCAATGTACGACTTCTTGCGACCCCTGCAACAACTGACAGCATGACGTTTAAAGTCGTACGGCACTGTATTACAGTCTAATTGGTGGAGAGTGAAACCAAATGGCAACAGATCATAATTTTAAAGTAAAAAACGGTTTAGTAGTAGAAGGTGGAGAAATTTATCTGCAAGGTGTAGCAACGCCTCAGATATTCTTCAATGGAAATGCGGATGCTGGTATTGATATGGCTATTAAAGCTACTCCAGAATCTTTAGACTTTTACGAACCAGAAGACACTAACAAGCTTCATATGCGAATCATAGACGACCTCGGAGTAAATGCTGTATTTGGGTTTCGTACTGGAGCGGGGGATGGCACACTAAGACTTGATGGTTCTGGTAACCTACAAAACATCGGCACAATCTCCTCGGGTGCTATTACTGCGAATGGTGGAGGTACACAATCAGTAATTAAATCATCTTCCGATGCTCCACTAATTGTCGAATCTACAGATGCCTACTCAGGTATTAACTTTAAAGACACTGGCGGTGATTCGTCAATGTTTTACCGCGGTAGTGCTGATCATTTGTATTTGCATAGCGCTAAGTTCTCGGTTGCTGGGTCTACTTTAGCGAGTGGATACCAGTTCCAAGTCAATGGCTCGGCTAACCTTACAGGGTCACTAGCCATTGGCGGTGTGCAAGTAATTGCAGCAACTACTCGCAATCTCACAAACATCGGCACCATCTCCTCGGGCGCTATTACGAGTAGCGGTGCAATCGCTGGCGCAACTCTTCAAGCTGTTGGCAATTTGTTTGCTACTAATGGGTTGCACACTTTAAATTCGGCAGGAAACGCTTGGGATCACACTATTAATAGAAATGGTGGAAGCCCTACAGCCAGCCTACCTGGC
>Ga0181390_1000167_pt1 | contig 27588 bp, 48 predicted proteins | sample 13SPOviralmetaG_FD_130085 | JGI IMG/M metagenome (GOLD analysis project Ga0181390, IMG submission 130085) | Marine viral communities from the oligotrophic San Pedro Time Series (SPOT) site, San Pedro Channel, CA, USA - 13 SPOT_SRF_2010-07-21 | ecosystem: Environmental > Aquatic > Marine > Strait...
CCGAAAAAGAAATTGACGGTTTCACAATTCCGAAAAATCGCACAGGACATTTCCGACAAGGCGTATGGCGGCGAAGTCCGCAAGGCCGAATACTATTGCCCCGACACTAACAAGAATTGGATTCAAGAAACCCGCACCTGTTACGACCCTGCGGCGTTCATCCTACGCACCCCAAACCACGCCATCGGCCTTGACAGTACAGGCAAGGTCGTGGTTGATACCGCTCCCCGAAAGTCCGACAGGCGAACCGTCACTCATGTGTACATGGTGTGCTGGGGCGAGCCATCGAAGACCGAACTCTTTGGAGGTTTTGTCGAAGAATGAGGGTAGTAGTGTTTAGTCGGGCCACCGGAACCTTTAAATAGTAGGACATTGTACTCTATTTGTAAGCGGACAAAGACGACGACACACTGAAACAAACAAAAAAAACATGGAAGGAATTATTATGCAAAAAATACACATACCAGCAAACATTGAAGATGAATTTTGGGAGGTCACAGACCCCACCCAATTTGTGAGAACATACAACGCCCTGCGACGACAACGGTCCAAGATTCGTATGGACCCTCGTGAGCATTGGAACCCGCTCAAGAACAGCGTACAAATTAACTTGGGTGTCGGCTACTCCGCCGACGGCTATTGGTTTGACATGACGAACAAGCAGACCGAAGAACTGCTCACCAAACACGCCAACGCCAAGCCGAACCGGTTCCGTGACTGTATGACAACGCCAGCCGTTCGATTCAAGGTTTCCCGATGGCACATTTCCGTTTGGTGCTACCACGAAACCGACGACACACGCAACAAGGCCAACAACTGGGGTGAGGAAGAATGAGCGAACCACAAGTGTACATGGCTTGCCTCTCATCCTACAACAACGGACTGCTCCGTGGCGCATGGAGAGATGCCGACCAATTGGAAAACGGCAAACGCAATCCCGGAAGCGGCGAAGAATGGGCGATTCACGATTATGACGGCGTTCCCAACATGGGCGAGCATCCCGACATTGCTTTCCTCATCGAAGCCATGCGTTGCATCGAAGAACACGGCGACGGATTCTTCCGATGGTTTGAACAGGATTCATGGAACATGTCGCACCTCAAAGGTGAACTTTCCGAAAAATTCCAAGAACAATACAGGGGAGAATACGATTCACCCAAAGCGTTCGCCGAAGAATATGCCGCCGAAGTCGGATGGCTTTCAAACGACAACAACAACCCACTGTTCCGCTATGTGGACTTTGATTGGTATTGGAAAGCCGACCTGCGCCACTCTTTCACCTACTCTCACGGCCATGTGTGGTGTTGCGAATGAGTCACGAAAAATACATCGGTCACTCATCCAGCCGACCTTGTGAATATCCATCATGCACAGTCGCCATTTACGGAAGAAGGTTCGTCATCCACAGTGACCGCACCCTCCCTCTCACGCAAGGCACCCGCCTTGAAGTGTGTACCGATTGTCACTCAAAGTTCTTCGGGGTGTTTGAATGAGTGCCGGTTGCCCCTGCTCAAATTGCCACGACATTTACGCTCGCTTCATAGCGAGAAAAGTGCTTGAAATGGACATGACACGGGAAGAGGTTGAAGCCTACTTCCGAAGACTCGATGAGGTGAGCGAATGATTCACATCCACGCCATCAAAACCCTCGGTCGAAACGACGAACCGGCAGAACTTCGTGCGCTTCCCGCACCCAAGACAGCGGGACAATTGTTCGACTCCATTATACGGCTGTACAACGACGAAGACCACATCATCGACCTTGAACAAGCCACAAACCAAGTCCTCGGACTCTCCGCCGACAAAGAATCGAAGGTGTTCTATTGGTACAAGGTTGACCTTGAGAGCGACTTTCAGTATTCCGCTTTCATCGCCGTCAAGAGCCTCAACTCCGCAGACCATGAATGGGCCAAGCAAGAAGCAAGACACCGAAGGTGGACTGCCGTGGGAGCGTGTACCCAATGAGTGACGACAGACTTGAGCGAGCCTTGATGGTCTTGAACTCATGCCCTACACCCGAAGAGATGAAGGCCGAAGGCTTCTGTATGGCCCACTTTCTTTCGGAAATGGCATGTGCCGCCGCAGACATTTTGGAGGGGAAAGAATGAACGGAAGAAAGGATTTCACCATTGATATTATGGAAAAAGTAATATCCGAAATGATTGGCGAAGAAACCAGCGGTGACGGAGTGTACCTCCAAGACCGATTGATGTGGGTTTCACAGGTCAACATGATACGCATGACATGCCAAACATGCGGCACCGAATTTGTTGGGCCGGACTACAATGTGTACCACATGCTCGCCACGCACGACTTCGGCCACCGCAAGGAAATGGAAATGACAGAACTCAACACCGCTATGGGTGACGACGACGACGAACCACAAGAAGGGGGTGCAATACTTTGACGACAAAATTAACTTTGAAATGTATGCGAGAGATGCACGAACTCATGGCATACCACTCACAAGTCGCTAAACAACCTGTCAAGTTCACCCGTACCGAACTTTTCAATTTGATGGAAAAGGTTTGGCCGTATGTGTCAAAATCGCCACTGCGAAACCACTTTCCAACAACCGCAGTGTGGGCGCAGTATTTGAAAAAGTATAACGCCAACAATAAACACTCAAGTATTGTTTCGTCAAGACAATGGCGAATAGAATACGAAGACGGCGTAGGAGTACAACGCCAAACCACTCGCTGGGCTGTCCACTTGCCCCCACATCACAGGGGGCGTGAAGACTCGCAGTGAAACGGTGTGTGTGTGTTTAGTCGTCCTACCGAAAGACTTAAATAGTAGAAAGGATTAGTTAATTTGTAGGCGGAACAAGCCGACAAGCCGACGACGCACTACACCAAACAAAAAAACAAATGAAAAAACAGGAAGTGAAATGATGACAAGAATGATTGCCGCATATATGACGATGGGCCAGCAGGCCCGTGGAGATACGACCGCCGAGGTACTTGCCAATTCCGGCATGGACTTCGGTGTGAAGACCGAACCGCTGTACACAGCACAGGGCCGAGAAGTCCGAAGCAAGTTCCAGCGTGTTGCAAGAACAGACAACGACCATACGCTGGGAGTGGTGGGTAAAACCTACAATGTTTTGCAAAACGAAGAACTGCTTGCGATGGCTGATACCCTTGTGGGAACAGGCGAGATTGAATGGGACCGAGTAGGAATGATTGACGGAGGCTCACGCCTTTACGCATCCTTCTCCTTGCCCGACTCCTTCCGCATCGACGGATGGGACGACCTCAACCAGTACATCTACCTCACCAACGCCCACGACGGGTCGCAAGGTGTGCGATGTGTGCCGACGAATGTCCGACTTGGTTGCACCAACCAATTCCGCCATGCGATGTCAAGCCTCAAGCGGGCTGGCATCAACCCCCGTGACCTCTCAATCCGGCACTCATCGAAGATGCACGACCGGCTTGCTGAAATGCGACACGCCATCAAATTGACCGACACGCTCAATCAAAATTTTGCCGACACTGCTGGCGAATTGTTGGCCGTCGAGATGGATGCTGTTGACAGGGCAGAATACTACATCGACATCCTCGGCCTCAAGACCGAAGAAAAATTGCGTGATGGTGAAAATGAACACGGCCTCAAGACCCGTGGACTCAACACCATGAACCACCTTCTCGCCCTTGAGAAGTCCCGCACGAACAACACTTCCGCTATGCGTGACACCGCTTGGCAGTCGTTCAATGTCGTCACCGAATACATCGACCACGCATGGGTCCACAACGCCGCAGGCACCGTGAACCAAAAGCGAGTCGAATCCGCCGTCCTCGGCGTCGGTTCCAACACAAAGGCAAAAGCATGGGATGAGGTGGTCGCCCGAATCATCGCTTGAGTTGCCGATGTGACCGTGAATGACGGCCAGCCACGATGCTTGCCCGACACCAACACATTCCAAACACAAAAAAACAATGGAGGAAAAAATATGTACACAATACCAAAAAGAGCAAAGCAAACAGCAGACATACCAGCCGCAGACCGCAACGAGTGGGGCCACCCATCCGTCAAGTGGGTCTTCGCAGGCTACGCAGACGAAACCGCATGGTGGGTGAAGGCATGAAAGAACCCTACATTATCACTCGCTCGATGTGGGAAGACTACTACGCTGTCCAAATGTCCGGCAGAATCAACATGATGTTGCACCCCCTCGTCGTGTTCTTCATGTCGCACAACGCTTGGCAGAAGTCATTCGACCACTTTGAAACCAACGCTCAAACAGACGCCCTTATTATTGAGGTGAAAGTATGAGTACCTTCATCCCTGCACCACGGGTACGAGTTCAAAACAACTCGGTCAACTGTCCCAACCCACGATGCCTCGAAGAATCACTGTCCCTTGAGTGGCACATCAACTTCAACACCACTGCTGGCAAGGTTCACTGCTTCCAATGCGAAACGCTCATCGGTGAGGTGAAAGTATGACTAAGTTGACCCCAATCGCATACTTCGTCACGGAACACCTTGACCCCGTACACACGGAACAAGACGGTACGAAGATTTACCGATTTGCTGTCACCGAAAAAATGACTCGGTACGCTACCATCACCGGCCCAAAATCCGTTGCCGCCGCCCGTGAGTACATCGAACGAAGCGGGTACAATTTCGGGTACGGCGAAGTGGCCGACGACGGTGACTTCACCTTCAACGGCGAACACGAACCGGACTACGATGGCACAAGCGAACCACGCCTCGTTTCCCGTGGCGTCTTCTCACAGTGCATGTTCCACGGCAGTTCCATGACCCCACCAGCCTCATACCCCAAAGAAAAAATGAAGTACATGGCCGGTTCGACAGCATTCCAATGGGAAGAGGGTATGCACACCTTTGAATCTCGCTGGGGTTCAAACAAGCACCCAGCCGTCAAGTTCGTCACCTGCAAGAAGTTGGTTGACGGTACCACACGCACCGCCTGCAACAACTGCCACGACCGACTCCAAGCGGGTTGGCGAATCCTCCAAGAAAGAGCAAAGGATGGTGAAGAGTGATGGCAGTCGGCGACAGAACAGCGAAGCGACGCAAGCAAATCACCGACCGACTTGCTTTTGCCTTAACAACAAATGGCAACCAGTGGACGACGGCCCGTGGACTCACGGAAATGCTCGCAGACCAGCGCAAGAACCCACCAACCAACCAGCGCAAGCGGTCCACAGTGACCATGCGCTACATGCCAACCAACCACCAAATCGCAAAGTTCGTGAAATTGGATGAGCGGTTTGAAGAAAACCCAGCAGAAAAATTGCGACAAAAGGAATACCGACTAAAGGAAAACCTTATAAACAAAGACTCGCATGATGATTTATTGGAGGAATCACAATGACAACACAAAACACATGCGAAGACCAATGGGGCGATGGGACACAAGTGAAGAATTGGGTGCGCCGCATTGATGTGGTGTTGGCCGATGAGCGAGTATCAAAGTACCCCGTCGTCAAGCGACGATTACAAAAGATGCGACGACACGCCTTGAAGTGTGACCAAGAACGCCTCGCACATATTCAGCAGTGCAAGGATGGTTTTTACGCAGGCGACAAATGGTCAAACCAACGACAGGCGAATGAACACTTCGGGCGACTCAATTCAAAAATGTGGTGGTGCTGTCCGACCAAGAGCCGCAAGCAACACGAGGCATCATGTCCCTTCTGTCAAGACGATTGGAGAACTACCGGTAATGTTGGCGAAAGACTAACTATGACTTGGACACAATCGGATAATGTCGCCGAATCTTGGAACGATTTGTCAACCCCGTCTAACCCCTACACTCACGACTTTGGCGACCCCGCCATCCAAAACGCTTCCCGTGACTGTGTAGTTCTTGCTGGCGTTTCATTCTTCATCGGCAACGATGCAATGACAGACAATAAATTCTATCTTGTTCTCGTTGACGGCAAGTTCGTCAAAGTCTATGCGGGGTTGAGCCAATGATGATTCTATTCTCAACCGATGGTGCTTCACCACAGTTCTTCGCCGGTCTTGGCAGTCCGTGGCGCATCACCACAGACATTGCGTTCGCCACCAAAGTGTCCGATTCAAACCGAGAACTCTATCGCAGGGGTCTTGAAAAGTACACAGGAATCACTTGGCAAGCCGCCCCACTCAAAGAACTATTGCCCCAAAAGTTCTTCTCATGCTCCGAGTGTGCAATCTCTTGGTCGCACGAAGAAGGCATGTGCGCCATCGCAGGTGGAGAAGATTTGGTCGTGTATGGTCCCAAAGACTTCGGCATCCCCATCGGCAGTCCACTACACAACCCAACAGAACGACAAGCATTCATCAACGCAATCAAGAGTCCGGCACAATGTCACTCTTGTGGTGACCTGTTCTGTTCCGAACACAAACCCAACACTCGTGGCAAGGGTGCGAACCTTTGCAAGCCCTGCTACAAGAAGCAGAAAATCGAAGAACGAAAAACAAGGGAGGGGCGAAGATAAACACCCCCTCTCTCTCTTAGTCGCCCCACCAACAGGTTTAAATAGTAGAAGGTTCTACTTAATTTGTAGGCAGACAACCCGACACACCCCACAGGAGAGATACACATGACCCATAACACAGAAACAATTATTGACGCAACACTACGAAAGTACGATTACACCGACAACCTCGCAAGGTTCATTGAGCAAATGACGATTCGTGGTTTTACAATCGCTCGCTTCTTCACCATGCCCGACCGATACGACCTTTACCACCTAATCGACCAGTGCGGCCACGCTCTTGACTATCACGAGGTTGCTCACCAAGCACTGAACTACGAACACACCAACATCACCTTCCAGTACGGAGTACGACACGAAGGCGTCATGGAGCCAAACGGCTACCGACAGACCATCAGCGTGATGCTGACCGGCGACCCGTGGTGCGATGTAGTACCAATCAACGATTGGTCTTTCAGCCACCAACACCCCGACGCAGTAAAAGAAATCGTCAACGCACTTCGCACCGAACTGCTGTCCGACGAAGCCCTTGAAGAAAAATTGGGGGAATACCAATGACCACCATCCCAATCGAAATCGAAGGAGTCATGTGGAACTTGGTCATCGACCGAGCATCACAACACACCGTTGAATCACCATCGGGCAGACAAGTGGTTGCTTTCAAGGCAACCGTTGTCGCAAAATTGGAGGAATCGGAATGAGCATCAAATTCACCATCAACGATTTCGCTAACAACATGGAGGTATTGCTCGCCATCCAAAAGCAGTGTACCGCCGATGTACAGATTGTCGCTCAAGACGCAATCCGAATCATCACAGAACTATGCCACAACCTCGGCATGGACCCAACGACTCTCACAGTTCCTCTCGTTCACCGACTCATGGAAGCCCACCAAGACGCCATGAACGCCGTAAAGGAGATGAAAGAATGAAGGTAAATAAAGAAAAGTTGTTAATCAACATGATTATCATTCATTTCAGTATTGCCGATACCTTGACAGCCAATGACCTTAAAGACTACATGGATTCAGCGTTTGGGAGTGAGGAAGAATGAACATCTTCGTACTTGATGAAGACCCCTACAAAGCGGCCGAAATGGTATGTGATTCTCACGCAAGCAAGATGTGTGTCGAAAGCATACAGATGCTTGTTTCGGGCCTGCTCAACAACGGTGCGCCCGCTCACAGAATGCCTCTCACCAAGACAACCGGCCAGCCACACAAGGGCGGGTACAAAAATCACCCAGCGACAAAGTGGGCCTCCGAAAATTTTAACAATTGGATTTGGCTTTACCAACACGCTCAAGGACTATGCGACCAATTCAAATTGCGGTTTGACAAAGAGCATTTTGCTCAAACACAATTGACACAATTGAAAAAGGCGGTCGTTTGGACAGAATACTTGCCTATGCACATAGAACAAACAGCGTTTGCTCGTTGCCTCAACCAATCTCAATCCCGCAACCTCGACCTGCTCGACCCCAAAAAGTACAGCGCAGTCGAAGCCTATCGCATCTTTTATATGCGAGAAAAGAGTGGCTTTGCTCGTTGGGACAAGGGTGTACCTGCACCGTCTTGGTGGAACCCGACGGAGGTTATTTGAATGGCACGAGTCAAGCGTCTTGCTCTAAAAAATCGAATCGTCAAGATTCTCAAAGAGAATGATGATAGAATTATTTCCGCAAAAGAAATGAAGGACTTGCTCATCGCCTCCGGCTTGAGTTCGTCATACATACCGACTTCCAACGGCGTCGCACAGACCATGAGGATTATGAAAGGTGTGAACTCTCGCACCGTGAGCATGAAAGGTGTCGCAGACGAAACATATTTGAGTGAGGGCTACTACCTTGAAAGCGAAGACGCATGGACAACATGGGTCGCCGCTAAGGTGAAAAGATGAAAATAGGTACTTGGCTCTTTTGTCCCACAGATAAATTGTCAGTATCTTTTTATTACCCTTATAGCAAAAAGAGATACGGTGCAAATTCAGCCTCGTACATCTTCCAACCATACTTCGGAATCGACACGCCGAGCGGCGAAGTCATACTACACGGCAAGAGAGCCTTGTGGTCATTGCTCGACGCATTGTTCCCCAACGACCCGCTACCACGCATACCCATCAACAACGACTTGAAAGACCCAACGCTGGGTAGGATAGTCCTAAACGGACTACTGCAAGACCCCAACGCATGGCCCCACCTTCGATTACAAATACGAGATGGAGATTGGGTTGACCACCAAGCACACCCGACTAAAGGAACCTTTTGTTTGAGCGCATCGCCGAGCGCATCGGAGATTGACATTACCCCTAATCTTCTGTTACTCGCAGGGGAATACAAAAGTTCGTACAGTATTCCCTTAACATTTCAAACGAGAACGAGAATTAAAACAATTCCCGCATTAGTGATTACTTTACCCGAAGATGAAAATTACAAAGTCGTAATCATGGATAGTATTGGGGGAAATCATGTTATATTTTCCGTGATAGAAAAAGAGGGGTCCGGATTCCGACCACAAAGACATGACACATTTCCGGTTTCGGGAGTTGAAAAAATCACTAAAAATATCGGGGAAAGGTTGGATTTACTTTCCACAATCCTCCGCAGTAATTTTGTATTCCCTCAATTGAAACCTTTAGACAACGGAATGAGATTTGTTGAGAGGGATGATTTGGAGTTCCGAAGGTTCCAATCATGCAATTCTTTTTCCTCTTTGAACGAATCACTGAAAGAATAAAACGCTACACTGCGAGCCAGTTCCCTAATTCTTTCATTACTTCATAGGTATTTCAGTAAAGGCTTCCTATCTTAGTTATTACTTCTTTTCTTAAACCTCTATGAAACAAAAAAAGAATTAACACATTTGAGCGCAGTACATCGTTTATTTCTTTTCCGGACTTCCGAATCAACAAAAACAAAGCCCTTATAACCCTACATGCGTACCACAAGATATGGGCAAGCGCAACAACAACCGATTGGCACAAAGGGTATGGACATTCTTGACAAACCACGACGACGCCATGACAACCTCTTCTATCCACAACCATCTCGTTACCGTGTACGGTGTTCGTGACATACCAAAGCAACAGACCTTGACACAGGTACTTCTCCAATCCCGCATGTTCAAGCGGGTTGGATGGTACAACGAAGTAACATTTCAAACCCACCCCTTCACCGGAAGCATGAGCGCACTAAACCGAAGCACAGGTATTCCGAGTACCAACCTTGTGTGTATCTTGGAGGCCCGTACAATGGAAGAAGTGTGCCAGCCCTACCTCGACCCCACTAACTCCCCACTCCGTCGCTTAGACCGTATGCCAGCGTTTGTACGGAAGCATGTTGAATCCCTACGAGGTGATGCACAATGAAGATGATGCAATCCTTCCGTGACATTGACATTTTCTTCAACGACGGTACCAAACAGATTAACGCCAAAAATACTTTCATCTATGTCGAGGGTGAGTATGGTTTCATCCCTCTCATTTGCGGCAAGGCTGTTGAAGCGAATGGTTACGAGATTGGACAGATAGCATCGAAGTACCAAAATGTCGAATCCTTCAATCGTTTCCCGCAACCGAACCTCCCAACATGGCGAGTCACTCAAACCAATGAAGACACTATCTTTGTCGCTATAACAAATTGGTTTCCGAACAGTGACGGTAAAGGTGAACCAAACCCTTCTCTTTGGAGTAACTCGTACCCCGTTATGAAATCCCTGCTCCAATGGTTGCAACAGAATGGGTGCAAGAATGTGACTACCTTGACGAGTATGAACATCCTTGACGCAGAAAAGAATTCGTCTGTCAATGTACATAATTCGCACAACGATTGGCAAGGCAAGTATTCCGACGAAGACTCATACCTCGCTCTCCCTGCGTGGTCATTCCCGTGGCTCGCAGACAAGATGGGTATGTATGGTCGATGTGTTGTCACCAGCCAAGACGAAGGACAGTTCATTGACTACGAAGCACTCACTAAGACTCAAATTTGGTTGTCGTTGCAAGGTCTTGACTGCGACAAGAGTGTTACGGAAAAAACAATCAACATGCTGATGAGTGTGGAAACAGAAATCACAAGTCAAGGTTTCGATGAAGATGGTTCTATGGGGGAATTTCAGTGACTCGTATTATTGACCGAATACTTAACTTTGCCAAAGGTAATTACTATGTCGATGTCGAAGACAAAATACCAATCTTCGTAACCTCGATTGGCGCACACATCTTCAACGCAATAAACAAGTGTAGCCGGTGTGACTTTGACCCGTTGCACAACGCAGACTTCAACATCCCGACTTGTCCACTGCGACATAACTTCGCACCGATTTACACACCAATGTCACAACTGGCAGACACACGAGTCCACATCTTGATGCGTGGTGAGAAGGGTTCCGGTAAAAGTATGCTCATCAATATGTTCCTCGCAGAAGGTACAGGCTTGCTTTACACACCAACGGCGTTTGAGGATGGTTCCGGTTTCCGGACAATGCTCGGACCTAACTCGGTCACGGAAGCAGGTATGTTCGGCTCCGTTGACGAAGATGGTAACATTGTAGGACGCCCCCTCGCTCGTGACATGTGTGGTGGATTCCTCGGCTTTGAAGAATCATCATCGCTCACTGATGCAAACAAGAAAGACCACAGCGTTGACATGAAGAATCAACTCCTAACTTCCCTTGACAATGGTCGGGTTGAGAAGGCGATGAGAAGCGGTAGGGTTCGATACAATACCCGCTATACTATGTGGGGCGGTACCCAACCTTCTCGTCTTGAGATGGAGTCCGGTCTTGACCGTCGTCTGTTCATCATCGACATTGAGATGAGTCCGGAGAAAGAGGCGGCGTACAAGACGGCGCAACACAAGCAGGTCAATATGACCCGTGAAGACCGAGCCATGCTCGCCGAAGAAGTGATTCACATTCGCAATTGGATTAACACCCGAATGCTCGACGCAATCTTCGACCCTCCGAGTGGTGTCCACTTCTCTAATGAATTAGGGACATGGCTCGACCGACCGGACATTCGCTCTTTTGAGTCCGACCTTTTCCGGCGCATCGCAATCGGGTACGCCATGATGAGTGATGAGTGGGTCGGCAACCAAGTCCTCAACATTACTCTTGACGAAAAATTACTCAAGATTCTTGAGGCCGCACTTGTCATGCGTCGCTCGGTTATGGATTCCGACGCACGACTCATCAAGGATGCGTTTTGGATGCAAGACATTACCAAGTCCACCTTGCTCAAAGAAATCGCTCGCATCATCACCCGTGGTGACTACACTGCGGCGAAGCGGTGGATTGACGACAATCTCGTCAACCAACCGTGGTACTGTGAATATACCCCCAAGACTAAGGGGCGAGGTCGCAAGGGTGTCATGTGTCGAATAGGAACCTTAACAGACCCAGCCCAAGTGGTACAGAAGTGGGGAGGTGAATCCGATGAGAAGCCAGCGTGAGATTGAACAACGACTTGCCAGCGAAGGTAGCGCACTGAACATTGAAACCTTGCGGTGGGTTCTCGATACTCCCGAATGTCCCATGTGTGGTATCTCAACTCGCAAAGAACTTGAGGTCGAAATCCATGTGGGAGATGTGAGTCCGTCGTACCTTGAGGAAAAGTATTCTTGGCCTGTCGGCACTGTCATGGAACACATGGACAATCATGTGGACTACGACCCCGAAGAAGCGAAGCACATGGAAGCAATGAGGTACGAGAGCATCAACACCCTCGATGCGGCGCAAGACATTGTGAGCAGACTACTTGGTTGGCTCGATGAACTTGAATCCATGAAGGACAGTCAAGGTGGTATCACTTCCGAGTGGGTCACCGACGCCGCAAAATTGGTTGCTCAAGCGAACACTTCCCTTCGACTTGTCGGACAATTGAAGAAAGAGATTGGGGTTGACTCGCAGTTATTGTTAGCGCAAAAACAAATGGATGGTGTGATGGGCGTACTTGTGAACACCCTCCGTGATGAGCCTAAGTTACTTGACATGATTGAGTTGCGGGTTGCCGCTTTGAAGCCCCCTACGCACACCGTTGATGTAGATTGGGAGGATTGAGCATGGAATGGAGAAAGGGTCCGAAGAACAGCCTCTACGCTCGTCGCATTGAGCGTTCGGAGTACCCACAGTTAATCGCCGCCATGATGGAGCATGGTACCATGTGTTTGATTACAGACAAGGGTTTGGTTTGGTACTACGGACCCTATGTTATCCAAAGTATTGTTGTCCGAAAAGTATGGGGCATCAGTCACGCTCAAATGCAACGCTTGAAGACTCACATTTTGGAACATGACCCGTGGGGAGGTGCGGAGTATGCAGGGCATCGTTATCTTGACGAGTGACGAAAGAGGTTATCGGGTCGGCAATGTTGTCGAAACCCGTGGCATCAATTACCCACCCGTCGCTCCCAACACAACATACATCATTCACGGTGTTAAGGTTACCGAAAAAGAAATCAAACGGTGGACTGATGTTGTTTCGTATAGGATGGTTTTCGTTATTGACAAGTTACCTAAATTGTCAAAGAAAATTAAGGAAGAAATAATCGTGGACAAGAGTCTTAAGGCTGGGTCCACTGGATTCAAAAGGGAAGTGGATATGATGTTTCGCTGGGACAACCGTACTCGTGTGTTCACCGAGATTAGCAAGAATCCAATCCCAATACCTCTCGCACTGTCCTTCCTACGCAAGAATAGGGTTGAGGAAATAGAACTTTGGAGGCTGTTGTCACAGACCAAGTTCACCCTACCGGCGATGTACACCGAAGCCCTTCTCGCATACGGCGTTCGACCCCGAAGGGGCATGTGGCAGTGGCCCAGCAAATCCGTGAAGCATGAATCCCCACCCGACGGATTCCGAGAGAGTGATAAGTATTGGCGAAACATTATTGCTCTTGATACCGAAACAAGAAACACTTTACGAACCAGTAACGAATCACTTCCCAAGTCTGTTAAAAAAACACAGGAGAGGGTTTTGAAATGGGTGTGATGGATGTCCTCGTTTTCATTATCTTCTTTGCTTCGCTCGGATTCAATGGGTACTTGATGATGAGGGTGATTGAACTTCAAATCATGTACGGTCACGCTCCCCGACTGAATACTGTCGGAGTACCTAATCTATACCAACCTCCACACATGGAAGCGGCTCAACAAGCCGAGGTTGCGGCGGTCGCAATGGATGCGCTGATGTGGTATGACTCATAACTGTTGAGGCAACATTAAATAAATCACTTGCTTGGGACCAACCATGAGCGCAACCAATCGTCGTGTCCGACGAGCCATTCTCGAAATACTTTGGGAAGGTGGGCCGATGACGAAAGAAGATGTTGCCGTCGCTCTTGGAGAGAAAAAAGGGGTCAACCACATACCTTCCCCTCACTCACTCTCCGCCCTACTGTGCAAGTCCCACTCCGTTATCACGGTCGGCAAGCGCAAGGTCGAGAATATCCTCGGTCACCGTTCGTCGCATTCGTTATACGATTTGGACCGTGAAGTAGTATTAACGAAAGACGAAATCAAGTTCATCCGTGAACCTTCGACCATGACTCCAACGGAGCGCAGACAAGCCATGAAATGTGTGGCTTGTGGTCGGACTCGCATCTTTCCTCCGGACTCCGAGGAATGTTTGCATTGTGGTAGAATATCCGTTTAGTCGGACTACCGAAACCTTTATAAGCCCAGCCGTCTATGTATATTTAGAGGCAGGGAGATGCGAGCCAAGACAGTACCACATGTTGAATACGAGATTTTGAAAGAGGTGTTGAATAACATACCTCTCGATGAAGTCGAGGATAGCATGGTTGACTGTCCGGTAACCGAGAAGCGTTTCACAACAGCGGCCAAGAATATCGCTGGTTTGATTCGCAACCTTATGGTCCGACGCCAGCATCGCCTACCTCACACACACAATGATTACAAACAAAAGGAGGAATGAAACACATGACAAACACACAAACAGAAAAACCGCTACACGCCTTTTCCGGCGAACGCTCGGATGCCGCTTTTACCTGCGGCGAATGCTTCACACCGATGACCAACGACGGGGGAGTGGATTGGCCACACCGCTCTTGCGGCCATTCCGAAGTTGGACAATTTAACCCAATCATCAATTGGAGGAACACCAACGATTGGTTGGATGCGGTACGCCATCGCTACAACCTCGGCGACTGTCGTAGTACACATGAAGTGGTACTGCTTTCCCAACTTTTGACGAACGAAATTAGAACTCATAACGGATTACAGAAAGTGCTTGATAGTCAAAGTGAGCAGTCGGGTTCTTCCGTTCTCACAGCACTACCGCAAAATGTATTGAGGTTCGACCGACTTTTGTTGCTCGCAGAATCGTCGCACCAAAAAATCAAGATGCTGGAAGGCGCAATTAAGTTCGGGGTGAACGCATGAGTCTTCCCGCAATACATTACAACACCTACACACAGGAAATCAAGCATCCTAAACCGTGGCAACTCGATGAACACGGTGAGCCTAATGTCAACGAGTTCGTTATCAGCGACCCTTGCTACTACATCAAGGACTCCGAATGGCATGATTTCTGTGATGTGTGGAACGCCGCCACCAAAAGTCAAGGCTACGGCTCCAACATTGTCAAGTGGAAAGGTTTCAACCTCGTTATCCAATCGACGGGTGGCGACGGCTCATGGGAATACACCGGTTTGGGACACAAGGATTGGCACTGTGGTGGTACATCTCACTGTGCTGACACAGCATCCATTTGTTGCATCCCCTTTGCTCTTTGCGACACCAACCCTTTAGAGAATTATGCGGGTAAAGGCATCATCGGTCACACTGACTACGGTATGAAAGACTACCCCGAAATCACTTGTGAGGGTGGCTACACCGGAGTCGGTGAACCATTTGCTATTGACGGAATAGTACAGAACGGCTACACTCTTTGTTGTGGTCAATATGTGGACGACGACCAATTTGAATGGTGTGGTAGTGGTTCATGCGAAGGTTGTTGGTCTTGCTTTGAATGCGACTGTGAGGATGATGAACAATGAGCGCAACACGAAGCCCCTTCAAGGTCGGCGAGAAGTTGACCGTTTCTCAAATCAAGGAGTGTGCTGGTCGCACGACTGTTCCTTCCAAGACTGGTGGGTTCATCATCACCGCAGTGGTGAAGACCAATCATTCCAGTGGTGGATATGTCTTCAACGCCGAGTCCGTGAGGGCTGTCAACGGTCGCAAGGTCGAAGTCGCTTGGCATCTCATGCACCCAACCCGCCGAGCAAAGAACGGAAACAAGATGGTTTCAAGGAAACAATACTTCTCGGCCTTCCGTGTACTCGTACCGGAGGTTGAACCGAAGCCTTATATGCCTCGCAGTGAAAGGGAGATTGAAGCCCCTGTGAGCAAAACGCAACCGGCTGGGACACGAAGATACAAAGGCATCGTACTCGCAGACTTTTTGGAGGATTAAATATGAAAATAACAGTAAAAATTGACCTAAGCCTTGACCTTGATATTGACATTGACGAACTAATGGGGGATAACTTGCGTGAAATCATTTGTGTGGCTCTTGAGCAAAATCACATGAACGACATTATGGATTCTATTGAGGTGAGCGAATGAGTTACAGCAACCTGCTTGAACTCGCTGTCATTGTTGCCAACGATGTTTGGGAGTACGACCGTGATACTGTCGAATACATGTGTGACGAGTCCGAGGCAGAAGTCGTCATTGACTTCTTTCATTCCCATGAAGACAAGTTCGGCTCCGATTGTTCACTCCAAATCGCATTTGCGGCTCAATACCTTTCCATGAAGGAGGCGGAAGAATGAAACAAAGCGAGGCAGAAAACATGGATAATGAAGATTTTAGAGAATGGTGGATAAATGAAGTGAGTGGTATTCCCAAAGGCGAATTGATTCAAATGTTTATGACTGACGAATGGCAACTCATAGAGGTGGAAGCATGAGTGCTTCATTTTACGCTCAAGTCAACAAAGTGCTTGAGGATTTGAAGTACCTCGGTCGCCTCGATTACAATACTTTTAAGAGTGTACTTTTCCCACAGGCTACGGAAGATTACCTCGATGAGAAGTGGCTCTTGTGGAACAAGGACAGGCTCGGATTCATGTACTCATGTTCTTCCGACAAGATAATGTTGCTTTGTGACTACATCGAAATCTGCAAACATGGCGGGTGTGGTAATTGATTAACAAGGTCGCACGATACTTTACTCGTCGGGTTCTTGACTCGAAAGGTATGAGGCTTTGTCCTCTATGTGACGACGCAGTTATCGGCAACCAAGAACACGCTTGTATGATTTGTACTCTTGACGCAACTTTTGGTATTGAGGTGAAAGTATGACATACAAGGTTCTTGGGCGATGGACTACATGCCCCCACTGTGGTAAAACATACAAGGACAAAATCATTGGAAGAATCCCCTGCCCGCATTGCGTCAAATGCACACGACCGGAGAAGTGCTTCCCTCAATTTGAGGGTCGCTACCACTGCAAATTGTGCGCCGCACAGAAAGTGATTACCGACCTAACGGGGGAAGAGGAATGAGCGTTTGGGCTACACACCACCGACCCACAAGTCTTACGGGAATAGTAGGTCAGCCGGAACTCATCGCTGAACTGCATCAAATCGTTCTTGGCGAACTGCCGATGCAACACTACTTGTTCTTTTCTCCGGAGGCTGGTACCGGCAAGACCTCCGTCGCTCACGCTCTTGCAAAGGACTTGGGCTGGCAGTTGGTCACCTTCAACGCATCTTCCAAGAGAGAGCGAGGTATCGAGTTCGTTGAGGATGTTCTCATTCCTATGACCCGAAGTGGTATTCAAGAAAGAATCTTTTTGCTCGATGAAGCGGACCAATTGACCGATGCCGCCCAATCCGCTCTCAAGGGTGTGATTGAAAACGCTAACGGTTATTTTATTCTCACCTGCAACCGACTCCCAAAGGTTTCACGCTGGTTGCAATCTCGGTGCCAAGTTCGTACTTTTAACGCAATACCACTCTTGGACATGACAGAACGATTGACCTCTATCGCTGTACAGACCGGCAACGGTGACATTTCCAAGACTTCTGTTGGTGTTATCGCAAGGGCGCACAGCGGCGACCTGCGTAATGCTATCGGTGCTTTACAGACCTACTGTGGTATGAGCGGGCGAAGTGCCGAATCATTCCTCGATGGGCTGACCGCACCCCACATCGACTTCTCGAAAATGCTCATAGTATGTTTTCGGGAAAAGAACTTTGAAACAGCAGTCAAGATGTTGAAGGGTGATGTTCGGTACCAAATCCGAGAATGTTTCCAATACGCCGTCGAATCCGGCGCAAAAGTACAGTCCAAGATGCGTGTCATTGAAGCGGCGATTACCGCCGAGCGTGACATAATCAACGGTGTGGATGAAGAAGTAGTGCGCTACAACTTCGTCCGTATGCTGGTCGGAGGGAGCCAGTAACAACCTTTATATCCCCCCAACATGACGACAAAATACAGGAGAAATCTACATGGTAGCATACGAACAGATGATTGAAAAAGTAGCAACGCAAGTCGGAACTGACCCCAAGACGCTATCGGCGAAAGCCGAAGCAATCCTCGCCCAAGAAGGCGCAGGTTGGGAAGCATCCGGCAAGAACGAAGAACAACGCAAGACTCTTGCCCTACGAGTAGCGGCACGACAATTGGTGGCTGAAAAGGCAAAATTGACCCGCAGTGGTGCAACGATGTACGAAGGTATGTTCGTCAATGTTCCCCGTGAAAAGGATTGGGCTAAGATGGCCTACAACAAGATGAGCAAGACTCTCAAGGCTATGCCGGACATGGCACAACGCCTCGCTCTTGTTGGTCAAGGTGCGCTCACCATCTACGAGAACAACCACGACGGTTCGTGGACTCGTCACGCCAACCCTTCTTTGTTGAATCAACAGGACTTCGCCGAGGGTACTCGCTCCGACGAAATCACTCAAATCCCACCACGACATGTGGTGCTTGATGCGAACACCTCGTTCTCACTGATTTGGGACAAGGCAACCACACACTTCGCAAACGGCAAGCCGAACTTCAAGTACGGCTCCGCTCGACCACTTGAAGAACCCGACCGCTCGTGTCAATTCTTGGGTCGCAAGGCTGGCTCCAACGACGCTCCAAGTCTTCACGACTTCCGATACAACGGTGTCTTGGCAAAGCAATCTTGGCCGACCTTCGTCACCGGTACTATCGGTATGAAACCTGCCAACCGTGAGGGGATGGCATACGGCACAAAGGTCACCGCCTTCACCGCTGATGCTGACCTCTCTTCAATCTTCACCGCTCCACCTCTCATGGTTGACGAAAACGGTGCAAGTGGACTCGTCGCTGACTGGCTTGGGGAAACGCTCATGTCTTCTCTCGACAAGTGTCACGAACACTACGCAACTCTTGACGACAAAGCAAAGTGGAACACCACCTACGCTACCGTTGTTGAAGTGGTTCACATCGACCCTCGTGAGAACGGCGGTTTCATCGTGACCGTGGCTGATGCCGATATTATGTCGGAAACCCCACCAATCGAAGTGTATGTCGGTGCCTCCGAGGAAACCTCGGTTGACTTCGGCGTTGGTTCGGAACTCGTTGTTGTTGGCTCTCCGTGGGTCACCCGTGATGGCGAGGCTCGCTTTATGACCTCCGCATGGTGGTGCATGAACCGCATCGCACCTCTCGCTGACACTGACGATGGCGAAGACGGCTGGGATTGAGTCGCATATAACTTTGGGGGTAAAGTAAATGTCGAATGTAGTCATGGGTGAGCAAGCGCAAGCCGCTCTCTTGGAAGCAATCAACCTTGTCGCTGATGCCGTGGAAGGTACGCTGGGACCGCAGGCGAGAACTGTTCTCGTCACGCATCCCGAACGACCACCGGCAGTGTTGAACGACGGTGTGAAAATTGTTTCCTCCGTCAAGTCCGAAAAACCTGCGGTACAAGCCGCAGTGCAATTGTTCCGACAGGCCGCACTTGAGGCTCAACAGGCATCGGGCGACGGTACTACAACGGCAACACTACTTGCTCGTGCTATCTGCAACGCATACACCGACCATCCCAACAAAGTCCAAGCCGCTCAAGAAATCGCTGAACTGACAGACGAAACCGTTGCATACATCGAACGGCAAAGCGAGGAAATTGACTTTGATGCACTCACTGACGAAGGTGAATGGGATGAGTTAGAACAGCGGTTAAAGTTCGTGGCTACTGTTGCCGCCAACAACGACGAACCTCTCGGTGAACTGGTTGCTGAAATCTTCACCGAACTCGGTCCCGACGCACTTGTCAATCTCAAGGTCGGCTCTCTCGACCACACGATTTGGTCACATGCTATCGGTACGAGTATTCCCACAACATTCGTTTCTCCGATGTTCTGCAATACGGACAAGCGAACTGTGGAGTATCACAACCCGCTGTTTATTCTTACCCAAACAGTAATTGAAGACTTTGAGGATTTGATGCCTGCTCTTGAAATCGCAGTCGAGAACAACCGACCTCTCATCATCGTCTGTCAAGACATTAAGGGTGTTGCTTTGTCAAACCTCATCGCTAACCATGTAGGAGGCGTTGTCAAGGCATGTGCCATCAAGGTTCCCTATGCTGACCCTCTCGCTTGGATTGACGACATTCAAGCCCTTGTGGGTGGCAAGAACTTCTTCGATGCCAAAGGTCACACTATCGCCGATGTTGTCGCTGGTTCCAAAATGATTGGTTCCGCCGACACAATTAGGATTACCGAAACAGAAACCGTTATCATCGCTGGTGAGGTTGGGAAGGGCTTGTTGCCTCATCATGTGTTGAATCTGCAAAAGCGAGCCGCCGCTTCTGTCCATTCTTTCACCAAAGAGAAATTACTTACTCGTGCCGCAAGACTAAATTCAAAGATTGCTAACATTCACATCGGAGGATTCAGCGAGGCTGAAATTCGTGAAACGAGGGAAAGGGTTGACGATGCTGTCAACGCTACCCGACTCGCCATGAAGGGTGGTACTGTTCTTGGTGCTGGTGTGACTCTTGCACGATTGACTACCGTCACCACGGCACCTGCCACCCGCACACGCAACGAACGCTGGGAAAAGGTTCTCCTTGAGCCGGTTCGTGTGTTGACCAAGAACGCTGGGAGTGAGCAATCGCTCGCAGATATTAGGAAGTTATTCGTACAGAAACACTACTATTCCAATCTTCACAAGGCGAAGTTCAGCATCGAAACACAAGACACTTGCAATGTGTACGACGCTACGCTTGTGCTTGTGAACTCAATCAAAGCCGCCGCATCAATTGCTCGGCTCATGCTACTCACCGACCGAATCGTTTTGGTGGGCGAACAATAGGCGAAGCCAACCTTTATATGGCTACAATAGGAGGAAATAATATGTCTTGGGGAACTAAAGCAACAGAAGCGACCGTCACTAAAACGGGATTTGACAAGGACTACTACCGTGGTCTTTTTGAGAACAACACCGCACAATCGGTGCCTGTACGCATGGCACTAATCGGCAAGGAGAACTGTGCCAAGACCGGTACAGCCATCAGCATTTGTCGGCAGGTACGGCCGAAGGGTCGCATCTATGTGTTCGATGTTGATAACTCGGCGAAGGCCACCATCGACTCCGCATACGCAGGCGACGATGAAATCACAGTCCTTCCCCTTCTTGACGAGCGTGACGATAGCATCTTCAACGACGATGCTACCGTGAACTACGCTAACTTGATTGACAAGGTGAACTACTTCGTGAACATTGTCGCAGACAAGTCAAAGGAAGGAGAAGATATTGCCGGAATAGTATTCGACGGTGGTTCTACTTTCTTGAAGTGGTGCGAGTTCGCCATGACTGATGTTCTGCTCCGAAAGGGCGTTATCAAAGAAGAAGGCGACTCCTTCAACCAAAAGGAATGGCGCACCCGCAACCAACTCTTCCGCCAAGTTATGACTCGACTTCACGGTCTTGCTGTGCCTTGTGTGTTCTTCACCTTCCATCTCAAAGATGTGTCGAACTATGTTGACAACGGCTCCGGTGGCAAAGTTCTAATGAAGGTCGGTGAGCGACCGGAATGGGACAAAGGCACCATGCGCTTGTTCTCCCAGCAAATCTTCTTGTCACGCTACATGAAGAAGGCTGATACCGCCGCTGGCGTCAAGGCTGACCCGACTCTCAAGAACGACGACGATTGGGTTGTCAAGGCTACCATTGAAGAAATCAAGGGACAACACATGGAGTTCATCGGACAGACCACCACCATCCTCTCTATTATCAAGGGTAAAGTACAATGGGCCGGACTTCCAATGCTCACATGGGGTGAGTGAAGTGAACGGTGAATTGTTTGAAGCGTTGGAAGGTGTTATCATCGCACTGAAAGACAGAATCGAAGCGATTGAATCCCGCCTTGCTGATTTGGAGTTCACGCTTGATGAACTTCCCGAAGTAGGGAACATTGCCGCCGCAGTCCAAGAACTACAAGAACTTCACGAAGCACCCGCCTCCAAGTTCACACACTACATTTCGGGGGTGAAACAATGACCTTCGTTGAAATCACCTCCGTTGACATCGCCAACGCTGACCTCGCTCGCCTCTTGACGGTTATGAAGCGCAAGCAGACTGTCAATGGGAAGCAACAGTCGCAGGTTGAGTCACTACTCTTGACTTGTATGCACACCGGATTTGACAAGGCGGAAGGCAGGGGTGGACAAGCAATCGCCACCAGCCTAACGAGGGACTTGTCGGGATTGACACAGGTCACCATGCCTTGCACTGTCAACGGCTCCGATGTTTGTAGCATCCCCATCCAAAGCATTGACAATATGCTGGGAATCATCAAGTACCACGGCACCCAATTGTCACTCATCTTCGATGAAGAGAAGAATCGTTTGAAGATTAAAAGTACGGGAAAACAAACAACTCTCGACGCTTCAAAGAACGCTAAGGCATTCTCCCACAGTCCGGACACTATCTCGGAGTTCCACATGAAAGGTATTGAACTAACGAACCGTATTTGGCACACTGACGGTATGTACTACATCAGTGCTACTAATGAGCGCATCCACCCTTTCGCCAAATACACTGTTGATTCGACACAAATGTACGAGGCTTTGCGTTGCGACACCATGAATGGACAGCGACTCAACCGCTACACTATCGGTGCGGAATACGGCTCTCACCACTTGAAGGTTCAAGTCGGCGACATGCACCTCGGACAAACGACAACCGATGTTGCACTTGAAACAATGGCAAAAGAAACATGGGAATGGCAGTTCGACGGCGGTCTTGACGAAGTGTTCAAATTCATGCCATCCACCTGCGACCTTTACATTTACGACTTCCGTGAATACGGACAAGGTATGCGAATCTTCATGCACTGGCCTAACATTTTGGGTGCCAGTGAGTTCTTTGCTTTCCAAGCGGGAGTTCTTACTTATTGATTACGACATGGTGGGGTTTGCACCTCGAAAAAGGGTAAAAGTGTACCTCCAACGCATGAGGGAGATTTGTGTTTCTCTTCCGTACCCGCCCCGCCGCCGTCGTATATTTTGGTGACTGTCATGGAAGACAACACTATCAATACTCTCAACGGTAGTCTTAAGGGACTATCAATCGAACAAGTGCGGGAGATGTATGACCACACAGGCGGTCGTCTTAAGGGTAGGAAAATCTATCTTAAATTGGCCTGTCTTGCTGTCCTCAAATATCAAAGCAACGGACGACCTTTGAGCGCACGACAGGTTCGTGAGTTAGGCGACAAATATATCCCTAACGGACAAGGGTGGTCGAACCAAGTGGTGGGAAGTGTTCTCGGAATGTTATCTCGCATGGGTTTGATTGACCGTTCATACGACAAACCTCATACATATTGGTGGAAGCATGAATTTTGAAATACGCACAGGGGATTGCGTCGAACTGATGCGGGGGATGGATGATGAGTCCGTTGACACCTGCGTCACTTCCCCTCCCTATTGGGGTCTTCGTGACTATGGTGGTGGCGAAGGTCAATTGGGTCTTGAAGCCACGCCCGAAGAATACATTGATAATATGGTAAAAGTATTCCGTGAAGTCAAGCGTATTCTCAAACCCGAAGGTACGCTGTGGCTCAACATAGGTGATTCGTATTGTGCTGGCTCTCGCAAGAGTGGCGTTGCGGACTCCACAGGTGGCGACCGTGGTCTTCCTACTACTCACCGCAACCAAGCCTCCGGCGACCTCAAGCAGAAAGATTTGGTCGGCATCCCGTGGATGCTTGCATTTGCCCTTCGTGCTGACGGTTGGTATTTGCGCCAAGACATAATTTGGGCTAAACCAAGTTGTATGCCGGAGTCTGTTCGTGACCGCTGTACGAAAAACCATGAGTATATTTTTCTTTTATCGAAAAACAAAGATTACTACTATGACCACGAAGCCATCAAAGAAGATACCGTGAGCAAGGCCGACAAGAACAAGTCTGCTTTCACATACGCCGATAACGAGGATTGGGCCAAGAATAAAGATGTTTCACGAATCAGTAAGGCTAAGGGTATAGCAGATGCTCGTGTTAAACAATACGATAAAAGAAACAAGCGCAGTGTTTGGTCGGTTAATCCAAAACCATTCCCCGAAGCACATTTCGCAGTATTCCCCGTTGAACTGATTGAACCTTGCATCCTCGCTGGTTCGCCGTTGGGTGGGTTGGTCTTGGACCCCTTCGGTGGTGCAGGTACTACGGCAATAGCGGCTATCAAGCATGGTCGCAACGCTTTGTTGTGTGAGTATTCCTCCCATTATGTCGAGATAGCACACAAGCGAATCTTCGCCTACGAAAAAGAACTCGGTCTTGACAAAGCGAACAGGGAGTGGTTCTAATTCCAAGACACTGCCTTCGCAAGTGTAATGGGTGCGGTCGAGTAGTTATGTCCGCCGCTAATAATCACCGGATTAGTATAAATGGTGAGAGAGCATACTGCGGAACCCAGCGTGTCGTTCGTGATGAGGAAACGATTCGGGTTTATATGGCTGACCAGTGACTTTATATCCCTCCCCCCTAATCAAGTATCATGGAACAGTACCCGCTAACCGAATCCCTAAAGGAGAATCTAATCCTCAACACCATTAGAATGATGGATGTTGACGAGGATGCCAGTCCGAATTGCGAAACAGAATTTCAATTCGATTATGGTGGCCGAACAATTGTTGCTTCGGTTAAAATTACCGAAATACCAAAGGACAAATTATACAGGGACCGAGATTGGTTGTATAACGAGTATGTCAACAAGGGTAAAACGCTCAAAGAAATAGCATCAATTTTCAATATCACTCCGATGAGTATTCATCAATGGCTTGTCAAATTAGGCATCCCTGCAAGACCTCGTGGTCGCCGTCAATAACCTTTATATGCCTACAATACAAGGGTATATTGGGGCAGACAGATGGTTGACACAGACAAATACGAAGGACATACAGAAGGCGAATGGATTGCTGATGGTGATGATGAATGGGGATGGGCTGTTGAAACACCTAAACATGATGACCCCTACGCCTTCATTGAAAGAAGAAATGATGATGGGGAAGTAGTATCGCTTAGTGAAGCAGACGCACGACTCATAGCAGACGCACCACTCCTACTCGCAGAAGTCATACGATTGCGTGAGCAATTGAAAGAAGCAAACGATGTTATCCAGTACGCTCTTGAAATGTCAAGTGATGATGATTCAACAAGAGTGTTTGAGGATTACTTAGAGGTGATTGAATGATTGTTGAGCAGAAAGGCAAAAACGATGTGGTCGTTCGCTATCGTGACAAAAACGATAAGCGTCAAGAAACAGTAATCAAGAAGTATCTCCCGTACTGCTATGTCAGCGAAGAAGACTCAAAGTACATTCACGGTTATACTAAGACCAATGGTTTCACAGGAGTCTTCGGTACGCCTCTCGTAAAAGTCGAGGGTTATTCTACTTGGGATATTCGTGAAATCAACAAGACCGGACACACATGGGAAGGCAACATTCCCTTCACCAACCAAGCATTGACGGCACGAGTCAAGTCCGGCGAGAAGCCATTTGAATCCTACAACCACAGGGTTTGGTACCTTGACGGTGAGTGGAAAATCAACAGTGGCGAAATCACAATGCTCTCGGTCTATGATTCTTTTACGGAAAGACTATACTCGTGGGCCGTAATGCCTAAAGGTGCTTATTGGGATTCTCTCGGCAAAGGGAAATACAAGATGCTCAAAGGTGAAGACGGCAAGGAGTACCACTTTGATACTCCCGTCATTCTCTTCGACACCGAGGCTGAACTCTTGTCGCATTTTGTATCTTTCATGCGGAAGCATGACCCCGACATTATCACCGGTTGGTATGTCACGGGAGCCGACATAAAACAAATCATGGAACGGTGTGTCAAAACCGGCGTTCGTGCCAGCACTATGTCGCCGATGAACAAGTTGCGCTACGAGTTCAAAGATTGGTCACAACCAATCGTCGGTCGGAACATTATCGACTTGCGCCTCGCATTCCCCAAGTTGTACGAGTTGAAGAATGGCAAATTGCCGAACTACAAGTTAGATGATGTTGCTTGGGAAGCATTAGGGGAAAAGAAAGTCGAACTCAAGGATGGTCACGATACCTACTACACTGACCCCGTTCTGTATCTTCACTACAACCGCATAGATGTTGAACTCCTTCCGAAGTTAGACAAGATGGTCAACGCATTGGAATACTTCATCGCTGTACAGCACATCGCTCAATGTGAGATTCGCTCGACACCACACATCACGCAGGTTTTCTCGTGTCTTGCTTTGAGCGACCCACAGTTCACAAAACAATTGCCAAGTGAACCACGATTTAAAGCGGAGGCGTATGAAGGTGCGATTGTCATGGATGGTGAGAAGGGCGTGTATGACGACATCGGTATTTTTGACATAAAAGCAATGTACCACAGCAATGTCGCTTTGCACAACATTTCTTGGGACACACTGTACAAAGATGGTCAATTCGGCGTTGATGTTCGGGACTGTGGAAATGGGACTCGTTTCTTTCACGGGGCAGATAAGAAGGGTTTGCTTGTCCGACAAATGGATAAAATGACTGTCTTGCGTGACCACTACAAGGTTTTGATGAAGCAGGCTACAACCGAGGCAGAAAAGGTGCGATACGACGCCTTGCAGTACGCTACAAAGTCCCTCGTCGCTTCGATGTACGGTGTGGCCGGTGACAGCAAATACGGGCTGTATCACCCCGAAATCGCTTCGGCCATCACATACACCTCTCGACAGACCTTGCTGAAATTAGCATCCGTCGCAGAAGACATGGGTCACCCTGTTGTGTACGGTCACACCGATTCGGTGATGTGCCAAGTATTCAGTCCCGAAGAAGGGATGAAATCGGTCATTGAAATGAACAAGCGTATGCACCCAATCATCGTGCAATTTGAGAAGTGGTCGCAGTCATTCCTACTGATGGAGAAGAATCGGTACGCCGGTTTGGTGACTTGGACCGATGGGGAATACCACGAAGCCAAGCGTTATGTTAAGGGAATAGAAATGAAGCAAGCGAGGATGCCAAGCGTGATGAAAAATGCGATGGGTCTTGTCATTGATTCGGTGCTAAAGCACTACTGCTCCGATGATGTGAACGCTGAATTGACTGAACTTATTGAAGGCGTCATGGAGAAGAAGTTCCCCGATGAAGACTTGTGTATGAAGGGTAAATTGACAAAGGACTTGAAACAATATACGAGTATCGCTGGTCCCGCCGCAGGCGCACAGTGGGCCAACCGTGTGTTGGGTAAAGGTTACCGAGGTGGTGACTATTTCCTTTGTAGTATTGACGAGAAAGGCAATTACATAGCCTTTGACGACCCATCCGAAATCGAAGGCGTTGCCAAGATTGGTCGGCAGGTAATGGTCGAACGGTTCATCATCAAGAAGGTTTTACCGTATTACCAAGTGGCTAATTGGGATATTGAACCGTTGCACCGAGCCATGAACGGCAAGTCTAAGGTACAGTGGTTCTAAGTGCCGGTTAGACAGGTTTATAAGAAGGCGTTACTTGGGAAGGGTTGATAGAGGATGGCAAACGGCGTTCGTGGAATCAAAAAAATGAGCCAAAATCAATTGACGCAAGCGTTGGTTGAATTGAACGCGAGAGTACACATGCTTTCCACTGCTGTGTCTAA
>Ga0181390_1000168_pt1 | contig 27566 bp, 46 predicted proteins | sample 13SPOviralmetaG_FD_130085 | JGI IMG/M metagenome (GOLD analysis project Ga0181390, IMG submission 130085) | Marine viral communities from the oligotrophic San Pedro Time Series (SPOT) site, San Pedro Channel, CA, USA - 13 SPOT_SRF_2010-07-21 | ecosystem: Environmental > Aquatic > Marine > Strait...
AAGATGTTTTTCAATTGCTTTTAGATCCTCCTTAATTTCTGATACATCTTCTTGTGTATTTAATATAGTAGAACGTACCAACTCATCTTTAAGTTCGTATTCTGTTCTAGAAATATTTGGAGCTGGTAGAGTTTTTGCTTCTTCAATATCATCTCTCATATCATCGAGTTGAGCTTGAAATGCAAACCAAAAACTGACAATAGTTGTTATACCTACAGCAATACCTATAAGTGTTTTTATACTAATTCTAAAACCTGATTCTTCGTTTAATTCTTTCGCCATCACATAACAACGTATTTTTCTGAGCATAGTGCTACAGAGTATATATCGCAAAAAACAAAAAAAAAGAAGACCGAAGTCTTCTTTTAAGTTATTGTGTTTTAGTTTAGTACGTTAAATCGAATGCCGCTTTAACTTCTTCGGCTTTATCGCTTTCAGGTTCTACATCAAATTCTGTGTATAAGAATAAGTATAATTGTTCCCATTGTTCACCATCTGCTAATCTATCAAGTTCATCTTGGTTTTTCTTAATAAACTTTTTAAGGTCATTTCTTAGACTTTCGTCTAAAGATTCAACTTTTTTTTTAGTAAGATTTACTGATTCCATCAAACCAATAGCAATCTCTCCAACTTCTCTATCGCCACTGTCAACGTATCTTTTGTTAAGTATTGCAAATTTAAAACCATCTGCTTTTATCGTATACATTGGCATCATACTATCACTGTAGTCGTATTTGTATTTACCTGCTTTTAATTCTTTACCGATTGCAAAGAAATCTCTAGCTTTACCTACTAAGTCAGCTAAGTTGTCTAAGTGTGTTCCTGCATCGTCCTTTTCGTTAACAGTTGATTCATTGTAACTTACAATATCAGAATATTTAATTTCATGTTCTCCACCGTCTTGATCTAGTGCAAAGATTGAGTCTTCTCCCCACATAGCATCGTTTTCGTCATTTCCATTACCATATGCGTAAATAACATATTCTTGACCATCACCTAATTGGATCATGCCATCGTCACCTTTCATAGCTTTCATTAAAGACTTTTTATTATAAGCCTTTTCTTGAATAGTTTCAGTTTCACTCAAAGCAAGTTCTACTTCAGAATCTTTTCCAGCAACTGCTTGATCTAATTCTTTTTCTAATTCTGCCTTTCTATTATTAAGTGATCTTAATTTTTCTAAAAGATCTGACTTTCTATCACCTTCTGCTGTTTTCCATTCTTTAACAGTGTTTGCCATATCTAGTACAACTGCACTGTGTTCTTTTGAAATTTTATTAATAGATCTGCCTTCATTAAGACCTAATGATTCTTTAAGAGAATCCCATGTTAATTTAGCTTCAGTAACTACTGATTCTGAAAATTCTTCAAGATATTCCATATCGATTTCAGATTCTCCCTTTAATTCTTTTTGAACTTCTTTGGACTTTACTAATTTTGCAAGATCTTTCATAGTAATTTCTCCATCAACAAAGTCAGCTAGTATATAGTATTCATTAGAAGAATGTCCTTCACTGTTTCTTGAATTACCAACTTCTTCAATTGCTGCTTTAGTAATAGTCTTTGCTTCAGTAACTACTGATTCTGCAAATGCTTCTATATCCCATTGGATTCTTTGCATTACATCTTCGCCTCTGAATTCTTTTTTAGCCCAATCAAGTAAACCTGGTTCGTGTTTAGCATTTTGAGCCATATCAAAAGCGTTTTCTGCTCCTCCATTTGAAGCAACATCTTCTAACCATTGGTTATATTTCTTTTGATTCCATTTTACTTTCTTAACAGCTTTCTTATGTGGTCCATCACCTAATTTAGAAGTAGCAGCCATATAGCTACCAGGTTTAAATACACCAAGATCTTCACCAGTGGTATCATATTTAATCTCTTTTCTAAATCTTCTTAAAGAGTAATCACCACCTTCGATTTGTTTTTTTCTTGTAACTTCTCCTTGAGATGTGCCGATTTCTATTTTTAATTCTTCAGCTTTCTTTGGATCTGTTTCAAAATGTAAATCTCTAACGGCATTTTCTAATAATGCAGATTCGTATAACTCATCAAATGATTCACCCTCTTCAATTTTTAAAGATTCCATTGGTTCGAACATTTTTACCATCATGTCAAAGTCTTTCTTAAAGTATTTTCTTAAGTAACTTCTAACTGCATCATCAACTAAACCGTCTCTGTCCGATTTGTATTCGTCCCAATCTTCCCAATAAAAATCAACCGCATCTTCAGCAGCTTGTCTTAGTTTGCTATCAAATGGTGATGGCATTTTCTTTGGCTTACCAGCATCTTTGTGCATTGCATCTAAAAAGATAGATTGATCTGAAGAACCCCATTCATTAACCTTTTGAGCTTCTGTCATGAAAGATTCATACCAACCTTGTTCGTAATCGTCATCATCTTCATAGTCATCGTACTCTTCTTCTTGGTACCATGATTGATTTGGATCATTTTCAGCTTCTTGTTTAAAGTTATGTCTTTTCCAATTATATCTTCCGTCAGCCACTAGTGCCGGGAAAAGTACATCACCTCCTTTGTCCCTAGTTTTTAATTTCTCAAATGCAATTGCAATACCAATATCTCTCATTGATCCTTTACCCATTACTCTGATAGATTTTAAGAATTTTTTATCTTGTAAATCCTCATCAGTGTAACCATTCATTCTAGCAAGTAATTCATAATAATCCATGCCACCGAATTCACCATAACCGTCGTATCCTTTTTCATACCAAGAATTCCCTTTGTTATCGTACATCCATACATCAATAGTATTTTCTTTTTCTGAACCAATTTGTTGTCCAGAATCTTGAGTCATCCATGAGAATTGACCTTCATATAATGTACCACTATATGTTTGTTTAGTAGCTGACAATGCGTTAATCGCAACTAATTTGTTTTCAAATAGATCTAATGCGTCTTTAAGACTAGTTGTTCTATTTAAGCCTTCAGTTAAAGATTCGATTTTTCTACTGTTTTTAGTTTCAGTTAAGTATAATGCTTCTGAAATCTGTAACTTAGTATACTCATTCGACGATAACTCCTGCTTGTTGTTAAAATTGATAAACGATGGCATATGATATTATGTCTTTTTTATTTCTTGTTTGGGTAGTAAAGAGAATAGATCTTGTTTACTAGGCTTGTTTTAGTTATTCCATCTTCGAAAGAAGCATCAAACTTTTTATCACCTAAAGTAATTAAATCTTCTTTTGATAATGTTTTAAGTTTAGTTTTAGTAACTTTACCTTCGATTACTGGAACACCTAATATTGCATCAGCAACATCACCTAATTCCTCTTTTACTGCTGCAGCTCTTGCTTTAGCTTCTGCTTTAACGCTTTTTGCTTTTGCTTTCGCTGCTGCTTTAACGTCTTCTACTTTGTCTTCTACAGCATCAGGAATATTGTCTCCATCTCTGTCTGCAATAAATCCTTTCTTAGTTAGAAAGTAAACTGCTGCTGCGATTGCGGCTAATACTGCCACGATAATTAAAATTGTTTTCATTGTTTTAAAATTTATAGTGTTTATTATCTTATACTATTTATCCCTATTTTGTTTCAATAAAGTTTACTAGCTATATATAATGAAGAAAGACGCTTTCTAGCGCCTTTCTCTCTTTTCTTTCGTTTCAAGCTGGACCACCAACTCCGAAATTAACCCAAATTGAATCTTCATCGGCTGATACTTCAAATAGTTGGAACAAATCCTCACTGTTAAGGTCATTAGGATTTATTTTAACTTCATTAGTATTACCGATTTCATTTGTCTTTGACTCATTCTCAGAAGTGATGCTAGCTTCTGGAATTTGTTCGGTCATAATATGAATACGATATTTTTAGAAGATGAAGAGTAATCTCTTCTAATTATATATCACATTTTTTTATAAAGTTTCTTAATACTATAATATTTTATTATGCTAAGTAAATTGACATTGCTTTTACCTTCCAGCTGTCTATACCATTAAGCGATCCTATTTTAAAATTAGAATTTTCCATGGCTTTCATTTTAAATCTAATTGAAGATTTTTTAATAAACAAATCTAAATAAAGTTGCTTAACTGTAAGTGCTTTATTAATAAGAGAAGTTAATGTATCTGCATATTTTGTATTTAGTAGTTCTGCTAACTCTTTTGTACCTGGATATACTATTAATCCTATTAGAATATCATATACTTTACCATCAATGATCATGTCTAATGCGGCTGCAGCTTGTCTTTCGTTCTTAGATTTTATTAATGCGTTAACTAATTTACCGTTTTTACCACTACTCGTACCTACTTTGGCGATACGAAGGTAACCTGAAATAGTTTTCTGTAATTTACCAGATTCTTTAAGATCAATAAAAGATTGAATGATTGTATCTCTATTTACATTACCTGGAGATATTCCTGTGGCGCTTGTCCAGTATGACCATGTTTTACATCCATGAATGTTAAACATATTAATTGCATTACTAAACGTTGTAGATCCACCTGCTCTTGGTAAATGTACTGTGTTTTTAGGTTCTTTAGTTGCATCACCCTTTAAAGGATTCAAAACATCTTTAAATACTTTATTTTCTGCTGGTGTTAAAGACCACTTTCCAATCTTCATTGAATTTTCAATTGCAGTAATATATCCACCTGCTGATGCTTTAGCACCTTTACCTGCCTTAGACGATATTTGTAAACCATTAAAAAAGAAATCTACTAATTCTAAATTAGATTCAGTTGGGAATTTTAATCCGCTACCTGTTTTTCCTATTAAGTTAAACATAAATATTCCGCCTAAAACTTCACCAAAATCTTTTTGAATAGTTTTAATTGATTTAGGATCAATCTTACCAACATACTCTGATAAGTTATAATCGATCACAAATTCTTTATTAATACCTTCAACTTCGTCAACTGTGCTAAATGCCTTTCCTTGTAACTGTACTGCTTCTATTAGATCTAAACAAAAATCTCTATATGTTTCGTTATGTACACTAGAATTAATTGCAGCTTTAGCTCTTGATACTATATCTGCCTGAGAAGTGTAATCACCTGATAAGTTTAAATTATCTGGTGTTAGATCTTTATCTCCTATAACTTGTTTAACTCCATTTGTGAAATCAATTGCACTTACAATACCGTATGCTTTTCCTGCTGTCAATATCTTACCGAAATAATCTACATCTTTATTAAAAGTGATATTCCATGAATCAAACTTACCTGACCACGTTCCACTTGTAATAGAATAATCATTTGGTTGTATATTACATGCTGTTAAAAATTCTTCTATTGCCCCTTCTGAATCATTAGGATCTATTTCAGCTCTTAAAATTTCACCAGATTTTGGTGTAATCCATCTGCCTTTAGGTTTTATAACCGAATAAACATCTTTCATACCTTGTTGCCATACAGTAAGCTTACTTTCGTTAACTTTTATTGCATTTTCAAACTTTACTCTAATGTCGTTATAAGTGCTCATATTATTTTCTTGCTTTTATTGTAGAAATACTAATACCTTCGTATTCTGATTCCAATGATTTTACTAGTTTTAGATTAGCAGTATCGTCATCATAAAATTGGAAGTCTGTATATCCAAGTTCCATTAATTCAATAAATGCTGCTTTTTTTCTATCAGATATTCCACCTTTGAATTTATGAATTGGATCATTAACTGCAAATATAAGATCTTTATCTATTTTAAATCCAACATGTTCTCTTAACCATTTATAGATCATTCTTTGATCATCCCTTGCAGTCACAATTCCAACTGCTAATTTCATTCTATATGCCTCTTTAAAAATCTTAAGATAGTAATCTATCATTTTACCTGCTTTCATAATCTCTAATGATTTAAAATCATCAAAGTCTAATTCATGATCAGGGTTAGATTCATATTCGTTAAATTCTTCGGGTGTTAATGAGAAACATTCACCTGATTTTTTATCACAAACTTTAATTTTTGCATCAGTAATAACCAGGGTGTCGTCAAGATCAAACACAATAATTTTAGATCCATGATAAGGTTTACCCTTTCTATTGACCTCATTTAAATACGATTCGTATGTTTTAACGTGTTTCATCTTAGGTTATATTAACAAAAATAGATTTGTTTCTCTATATGTATCTAATTAATATTACCTTTATCTTCTTGGGGTGCCTCCAGATCTTCTATTTGGTGTTGAGTTATTCCTAACGGGTGTTGATCTATTAATAACCGGCGGTCTTGAGTTGTTGTTTCTAATTATAGGTCTTGTATTATTGTTTCTAATAACTGGCACTCTCGGCTTCTCTCTAATAACCCTAGGTTTTGTATTGTTATTAACTGGTGTGTTTTGATTTAGATATACTCTAGGTTTCGTATTGGTTCTAGTATTAGTATTGGCTCTGGTATTAGTTCTAACTCTTCTATTATTAACTACTTCATTACTAATTGAACCTCTTCGACCATTAACACGTACTGTATTTGATCTATGTCTGTTTTGCCATGCATAGTTATTCATTTGGTTTCTCCAACCCCAATTGTTATTGTAATATCCATTCCAGCCGTAATAGTTATTCCATCCATAATGGACATTGCCCATCCAGTTGTTATATCCCCAACCATGATTATTCCAACCATAGTAGATTCCATAACCCCATCTATCATAACCAAACGGCGACCATCTATGAGGAGAACCCCAAGAATTCCAGCCTGTATAACCCCAAACCCAGTCATTCCACATTTGAGTTCTGTTCCAATAATAAGAATTCCACCTAGAATCATATTGTCTACCTAAGAGCCTGTTGTTCCAATCAAATGATCTAGGTTGGGATAATGCATATTGAGCAAAATCATATCTGAAGTTAAAATCAGTTCTTAATCTATTTCTAAATTGAAATTCATTTAATGTATCAACTTTAACATCATCTGAAACTACTATATAATTTTCATCTTCATATATTGGGTCATAGTTATAAGTTGACACATGCCAATTAACACCACATGATGTTAATATTGTTAATGTTAGAATAAATAGTAGTTTTCTCATATATTATCTGTATTATTGTTTTGTTGTAAATCTTTTTCTATTTCTAATCTCCATATCATATTATTGGGTACTATAAACTTTCTCTCGTGGCCATATACATAAAAAACAGTTTTCCATATGTTTTGTCTTACTATTCTGGCTTTTTTATTTCCTCTAATATAAACAATATCGTCTACATTAAAATCATTACCCCATAAAAACTGTGCACCTATTACTAGATTTGCTACAGCATCCTTAAAAGCAAAAGTTATAATTGCGGCTATTGTTAGCCAACCCCACTCTGCGATGAATGTTTGAATTATTTCTTTCATTGATTAATATTACTTGCCAACCATGTTGCAATTTGATTACCGTAAGCAACATCACTTGGAAAATGATGACATCCTACCATTCTAGATAAAGAGATAGTATCTGAAACCGTCTCAAATTGATCTTGAAGTTCTGGATATAATTTACTTAGGTATATTGCTAATACTCTACCTTGTGTTGTGTGTCCTGATGGATAACTAGGTGTCTTTGCCGTCTCTGAATCATATTTCATTAAATCTAAACAATGAACCTTAGCTAATTGAAATGGCCTTGGTCTATTGAATTTATATTTTAATTTAATAATAATATGTCCAACTTCTTTGATCATAGCTTTGAAAAATTTCTTATCAAATCCCAAACCATTGTCTTTACATATCTTTTCAAATGCCCACAAAAAGTCATCATCATAATCTTCTTCTAGTTTAGCAGGATCTGGATGCTGAGTTTGTAAATTCTTCAATTCTAACATCTCTAATCTGGTTTCTTCTGAAGAATTACTAGGGGGTAGGGTTAATGGTGCATCCTCTGCTTTACAACCAATAATCACAAGAGATTCTTCTGAAGCTAATCTTTTAAGATGTTTCTTTTTAGGAACCAGTGTGTATACCTGTTGATCGATTATGTAATTACTAAATGTTTGCACTTAATATTCGTTTGTTTCGCCATCTTCTTCTATGGCTCTTATCTGTTCTTGCATTTCAAATATTCTCCATTCGAAATCAAATAAATCTTGTCTGGATATTTTATTATGCTTAAATGACTTCTGAGCTCTTTTGTACTCTGATGTCAATCTTTTTAACGCTTTTCTTAACTCGGAGCAGGATTTACTGCTTTGTTTAACAGTAACTGCTGTCTTCTTTTTCTCAATCGTATGTTCTCGTCTTGGTTCTACAACCATTTCGAAATCTGAGAACAATTGTAAAAACTTGTCTACGTTGCTCATTATTTTAGGCGTGTTTTTTAAGTTTAACCCCCTTAGACTATATATCTGAATTAAATCTAGATCTTACTCTTTCGCTAATTGGTATGGCTTCACCCTGTTCATCTATGCGTACAAACTTAATAGTAGTAGCTAAAATTATAGCTTGTCTTCCATCATATACGTTGTGTGATCTAGCCTCTATTCCTAATGTAACAGATGTTCTGCCGATAGTATCTACGTTGCCGTATATTTTTAACAAATGACCTTCTTTTGCTGGTTTTTTAAATTCACACTTATCAATAAGAACTGTTACCATTCTTGGTGAATCACATACTTGAGATGCGAAAGCGGCTCCTGCTGCATCTACCCATGCTAATAGCTTACCTCCAAAAAGATTGCCATGAAAACCTAAATCCGATTTTTTTACAGGATGTGTACTAATTAATTCCATTATATAGTTTTTGCTATAAGGTTTTTAAATTTAGTTGTTGACCAACCATGATCTCTGTTTAAATAATGTATAGGTATTTTCAAATTATCTCCAGTAAATGGCTTATCAATATAATCATCTCCTAAAAATCTAATATCGAACTCTCCTATTTTTAATAATTCTAATAATGATTCTTCATATGTATATGATACTACATCACATACTGATTTAAGTTCCATTAACATTTCTTTTCTTTCTTCTACCGAAAGAATAGGTTTTAATTTATGTGGTCTTTCAATTGACGGATCAGTGTGTAATAAAACTATTAGACAATCACAGTTAGCAGCACACTCTTTGAACATCTTAATATATCCAGGGTGTATTACATCAAAGTTACCACAAATTACTCCCTTTTTCATTATCTCCATGGTAGCATAGTCATGCCTATTTTATTTAATATAAATTCCATAATAATTACAAATGTTAGACCACCTATTATTTGCCATGCCCAGAATTTCCATCCTGTTAGACCTTCTTGCCATTTACGAAACCTAGACTTTTTAGCCCATTCATAAACACCTAACTTAGTATTGATCTTATTTGCCCACCAACCCATATCGAACAGGTTACCAAATGCTATTAATAGTTTTCTCATATTATTCTTCTTTACCGTTCCAATCTCCATCTTTTAATTTAAATGACCAGAAGGATTTACCTTTAGTGTTTTCATTTGGAAAATCAAAGGAGATTGATCTATGTTTTCCACCATCTTCTATCCAAGATAGAGTCTTAATAAAATTAGAAGGTATTCTTGCTGGATCTGAGTTAGTAGTCCATTCTTCTGAAAAGTAAATCATAATATCAACTTCGATATCATCATATAATGCTGCTAAGTCTCTTTCAAATCCTTCTAATGCAGCCCACGCCCCTCTATTTAGATTCTGATGCTGTAATGCACAATTAACATAAGTAAACGTAGTTTCTAACCATTCCTCTTTACATGAGAAAGTGTTTGCTGGCGCCATGTGACCTTTATCCCATATATTATCACTATAATCTGAAGAAGATGATGTTTTAAGACCTTCTACTTTTGTAAACCTCATACCATGTCTGGAATAAGAAGGTGCAGTTGCATCACAAATAACAGTATACTTAACTGTTAGTGGTTGCTGATATGCTTGAGAATATGTGATCTCGTAAATATCTGTTCTTACTTCTACTATTTGTAGTTCATCTTGTTGTGCACTTATTAATGTACTAAAGAAAATACAAATTGCTGCGAAAATAGTTTTATAATGATTCATTATTTTATTCGTTTAACCCAAGTTAGAAGCCTATTAAAAGGTTTCCAATTTAGCATTGATTTTATCTTAGTTATATCCGCTACTGATCGTTTTGGTTCATTTCTTTCTTCAATGTGAACTATTTCTCCACCAAAAGCTTCAGCTAAATCCATAATACTAGTCTCTTGACCAGATCCAACATTCAGTATTTGTATACCATTTTCTGATGTGTCAGTATATGCACTAATACACGCTTGAACAACATCACCGACATAAACAAAATCTCTAGTTTGTTTGCCATCACCAGTGACAGTAATTGGTTCAAATGATTCATATTGTTTTAAGAAAACAGGAACAGCGCTTAAATATCCACCTTCATCTCTTTGTCCTTCGCCGTATACATTAAAGAATCTTAATGCAGTACCTTTAAATGTCCTGTTTTCGTATTCTTCTTTTAAAAGTAATTCTGTCATATGTTTAGCTTTTGCATATGGACTAATTGGATCTACTGGTCCAGATTCAGAATACGGCATTTCACTTAAAGGACCATAGACAGCTGCAGTTGATGCAATCACAATGTCTTTGTTTCTCTGATTCAGGGACCAATCAACTATGTTTGCTGTACCTTTTAAAATCTGATCGTAATATTTTTTAGGATTATTAAGAGACTCTTCAACTGAAACAGGAGCAGCTAAATGAAATAGTACATCATGTTTAATATTCCATGTTTCAATAATAGGATTTTGAATATCTTCTTCTATAAAATTGTAGTCTAGACCTTTAAGATTGTCTAGGCTTCCAGTACTTAGATTATCAATCACCGTAACTTTCCATCCTAGTGATATTAGTTTCTTTACTAAGTGCGATCCTATAAAACCAGCACCTCCGGTTACAATTGCATTCATATTAATTCTTTTTTAGTTGATCAGGTTTCCATTGATGATCATAATACCATCTAGTCATTAGATGTCCCATAAAAACCAATTGAAAATTAAAAGCCTTTTCAAAACTTTTAAATTCATACATGGTTTGAGTGTCTCTAACCACTACCCAACCTGTTTCTTGTGTTATGTCTTTCATTTGTTTACTATTTTACTAAGACTCTCTATAACTTGCTGTGGTTTAATTTCAGTACTACACTCAAATTGTCTATGTGTACCTTTCCATGAAGGACACCAATTCCAGTCACCTTTATCAAAGGTGTCCCAGCCCCAACATCCATGACATTTCTGTTTATTAATTATTCTAGTGCATTTATCTTCGAATTCTACATACTCGTCTGTAAAACCACTGATCATTATAACTTCAACTCCGAGTGCCCAAGCGAACCAAGACAAGCCAGAAGAAATTCCAATAAAACATTGCGCGCTATTTATAGAAGCTGCAACTGATTCGAGTGCTTCTGGCAATTGTTTAATGCCTTTAAGTTTTGTACCTTCTTTACTGGCATGTTGTACATCTATATTATTCTTGTTACACCAATCTATTACATCCTGCCAACCAGTTGGATGATTCCAATATTTGGCTTGTGCTGTCGATTGAGTTGCTATACAAATGTGCGCGCGTTTAGATTTGGTTTTGGCTTTTATGAATTCAGGTGCCATAAATGGTCTGGTTTCAAGATACTTTAGGTCAAGGCGATCAGCGGCGATTTTTCCCAAGGGTACTTGACGCCAATCGTATTTATGTTCATGTTGATTCCATGGTTTATCTTGAGTGTAATAGACACCTACAGATTGTGAATGGTATGTCGATGGTTGGTCCCATGCCAGTGGGTATATCTTATGTTCTGCATACTTGTCCCAGTCAAATAACCATGGCTTATGACACTTTACGAATACTCTATCAATAGAGTGTCGTTCTTTAATCATTGTCATTTGGCCCATAAAGCTTAAGGTATCTCCGAGTGATGAGCTACCGAATTCTACTGTTAGATCTTGGCCTATTAGATCTGGTAGTATTTCTGTATATAATTGACCGTCTCGGTATATTTTAATTCTCCAATCGGTCCACCATTTTCTAGATGGTTGATACCAATGGTCCTCTTGCATTTCTGCAGTACTATAGATCAAGTCTAAGTCATCGTAGAATTCTGCTCGCCATATTGCACCATCTAACTGTTTTACATGGAGTCTGGGTCCACTGATCATTTGTACATCAAAGTTAACTTCGACATGATGTGAACGTTCAGATCTGGATTTACTCAATGTAGCGTGATAAGCGTCTTTAAGTTGTTGAGTGAACCTGTTAAAATCGCCAGTTGGTGGGTTTTCTCCTTTAATATCGAGTTCAGTGAGTTCTTTGATTAGTGTTGACGCATTTGCTGAGAGATCCTCTGAGAATGGAATTATGAAAGGAAACATGTCTTTATACTGATCTAATTGCCTAGAGAATGTTTTAAGACCGTAGCTGTGTGCTTCACGCAATGCTAGCGGACTACATTCCCAATTAGAGTTAAACATAAATGCATCTGAAGCTATCATAAACTGGGACACATCAGATCTTTCACCCCAAACTGTAACGTTAGGCGGTAAGTTTTCCATTAATGGTTTCCAATAATCTGAAAAGTTTTCTGCTTGATTACCTACAAAATGGAAATGTAAGTCGTCGATACTGGCAAGGTATGCTATCCGTGCTATCTCGATGCCCTCTGATTGATTCTTGCCAGTTGTCCATAATCCAACGTTGAGTACATGTGTTTTGCTAGGATCGAACCCTAATGAATCCACAGCATCTGATTTTGCAAGCTCCTTAGCTTTAACTATATTTTCAATGGGATATTGAACAACATGTTTTTCTGTTAATCTATCTTCAAATGTTTCTAAATGAAATGGAGTACAAAACTGATATTGATCTGGATCTAGCCTTTTGTTTTCTGCTTTAAACCAAATATTGTGATTAGTTTCTACAGTTTTCCATTGTTGACTATATAACCATTTTTGTGTATTGGCAGGCATTTTATTAAAACTATCAAAAGATTCTGGCGCCTCATCTATGTGTACTATATCTGGGTTTATTTCTTTAAGAGTATCTTTAAGTTTTTTAGTTCTTTCGGCCTGACTAATTTGGCGTAAATATCCAAGAGAGTGGAACCTATCACCCAATATGCTAATTATTTGATCTCTTTGAACCACGTACTTTGTACTATATTGTGTGTACTCGATAACGTGGATTTCAAATTCATTTAATCGCAACATTGCCTGTATTCTTTTAAGAACAAACTGCGGCATGCCACCTGTACTCAAGTGTGGAGCTAGATATACTATTTTCTTAAGCGTATTACTCATATAATTCCATTATTCTATTATATACCATATCAACACTTGGGTGACATTCAAATTCTTCTTTATTTTCTAAACAATTTATTTGAGGTGGAATGGCTTGAATACTTCCGTGTGTTTTAATGTTGTACTTCATATTACTTGAACAAAACACACCACATCCTCCTCTAATAAAGTCATACTTATAATCTTGTTTACCTCTTCTATATGGAGCTCTAAGCTTATTGTTTATTGAACTACCCAATTGAATAATGTGGACGTCTGTTGTTCCAGCAACATGTAAAATACCTGAATCCATAGTAACCACTGCTTTGGCTTTATTATTCATCATCCATCTTAATTCTGCAGGATCATTAGTAGGATCGTTTAACATGTTAAGACCTTTTTTAATATTTAAATTCATTACTGGTTTCTCAACATTAAAATGTCCAACTTCTTTACTGTCTCTGCCTATCGCAATAACTGGAATTCCTTGATCATTTAATCTATCTGTCAATTCTTGCCACTTTTCTTGATCCCATGTTCTTGTAGGCCAAGTATGAGTAGGGTGAATTAAAACATAATTCTCATAACCAATTTCACGCTCTCTTTCTATATAAAGATCCATGTCCATTTCAGATTCTGTTAAAACAAATCCAAGTGATACTGCATGAAATTGTCTAAGATCCATATTAGAATATCTGAATTCTACTTTACGTCCTCTTAAATCATGTGATGCACCTACGATAGGAAAAAAGGTTTCATGTACATGACATGAGTCTTTTATTGGAGAATCTAATGGTAATGCCTGAAATACTAATGGATGGTTTTCAAATATGAATGGCTTGCTTGTAAATACTGTTAATTGTGCATTATCATAAGCCTTTGAAAGTTTACGCAATGTGGGGATTGCAGCTATTGTATCACCCAATGCTGGTGTATTTATAAGTAGGCCAACTCTTTGCCCATCCTGCAAGGCATGACGCATAATTAGTTATATTCTTGGTAAGACTTTTCTTCTACAAGTGTCGAACCTGTTAATTGATTAATTTGCTTTTTAACTTCTGCTCTTTCATCATTAGTGTAATAAACAGATCTTGCCAATTCTATAAAATCAGAATCAAATCTTTCTTCACGTTCATGATCTCTGATTATATCTTCGATATTCCAAAGAGTCTTATTAATGTTTAGTAAATCTAATTTTAATTCTGCTAATACTTCTTGTGCATGTGTGTCATTGTATATTTGGTCAACAACTGGTTTCAAGGAATCATATTCTGTTTGTACATTAGCAAGTTTATCAGAGTCTTTGATCTCTACTAATTTTATTTCCAGAATTGTGTACTTGTCGATTATTTCGCCATTAGATACTTCTATTTTCATCTTGTATTTGTTTTAAAATGTTACAGTATTTGTAAAGTTCGTCCTTTTCAAATTCTTTAATTGCCCAATCTAAATCTTCTGTATTACCTAATCTAGCCCACTCTTTAAATTCTTCATCTGAGTTAAAGATGTGAATAAAATTAGTAGGTCTAATTAAATCGTTATACTTTTGATTTAATTCTTCTAATGAAATGTCTTTAAGATTTTTCATTTTCGGCTTCAGTGTTTCTTTGAGTTAAAAACTCGGCAGCGCTAGCTACTAAAACTGAATCTCGAACGCTTAGTGCTCCTGCACCTTGGGCTGCGTTTGCCGCTTGTATAAGAACATTTACTGCCATTACTGGATTCATATTCTTAACTTCTTCGAACGGAGATACGATCTCTTTTTGTTCTGTTGGGTTTGGCGCTTGGCCTTCTTTTGTGTGCATATTTAAATTATTTACTAGTTATACTAAAATCTAGCTAGAAGTTTCATTAATTCTTTTTGTGGAAATATATTAACACTTTTAGAATTTATCATGTCTCTTGCTAAAATACCTTCTATTTTACCTAGTGTAGCATCTTCTGAATAATTAAAAAACTTATTTGATATACCATAATCAACACTTGAATTTATGTTGTGTTTATCGGTTAGTAATAACAAAAGTGCTTCGAGTGAATCTAATTGTTTTTGTGAATACTTATGAAAATATCTATGTCCTCTATAAGGCTGGTCTAATCTAATTACTTGACTTGGATGAACTTCTTCTTCATACCATGTGTAGTATTTTCCATTCTTTTCTTTTAGATATCCAGCTGAGCATAATTCTATACTTATACTACCCTTTATCATTTTACTAGATTTCACCTTACCTAAATGATAAGATCTATGTTCATCTTTTACGGCTTGTAAAATCTTACCATCTGTTTCTGATTTATTTATATTTTCATCTTCATTTACAGATAATCCTCCTATTACATAATGTGCTCCAATTCTACCTCTTTGATCATTCTTCCATGAGTCTATAACTTTATAAGGTGAATGTTGCCCATTGTTGCTAGCAATAAATATCCAATGTTTAGCTGAGATTTCTTTAATATATTCTCCTTCTGGTAAATTATATTGCTCTATCCAAGTTGCTGAATTAATTGCATCAGTGTCAGATTCTATTTCATGCGGGTTTAATCCCATTGATAACCATGTTAATGCTCCGCATATTCCATCAGCTTTTAATTGATGTGCTTTTTGATAATTTTTTAATGATGTTTCAGTGTGTTGATCAAAAACACCACTTATGGGTTGGCCATACTGGTTAGTATTATACTTTTGTAGTACTTCTTGAATTAAATAAACTAGATCACCTTGGTGTCCTTTCTTTATAAAGTATTTTGATTGCATATTTCTTTAGTTTTTATTCTAAGCATGTTAATCAAATCACATAATTCTTGTTGACTAGTCGTTTCATGACTAAAATCAAATAGCTCTTTTCGAGTTTCTCTTTCAGTAATGTAAAAAGAAATCTTATATTCGTTCCTTTGTTTTAATAAAGGTTCCATAAAAGAAACTGTAGCTGCTTGTCTTTTAGCGGCACCGGCGTATGCATATTTGACATAAACTGATGCTGATACTACATACCTCTCGTGATCATCTACTTCTAAAAACTTATATCTTTCTTTTAGTTCATTAACTATTAGATATAATCTATGTGCTGTAAAATGACTACTGCCCTTAATAACTTCAATTAAAGCATTTGGCTCTAGTGGAGTATTAATATATTTTTTTGATAAATCTACGCTAAGATTAGTTATTTGCATCAGGTTTCTTTTTAATGTATTCTTTCATATTTTCTTTTGCTTTTGCCTCTAATCCTTTTTTAAATAGATCTTCGTCTGATTTATGTAAATTTTGCCAAGCTTCAATATCTTCTTCTGTCATACCATCAGTGGCAGCTGGTGGAACTTTCTTTTTAATAATCTGCGAAGATGGCTCTACTGTTTTTTCATCAAAGACTTCTAAATTTTTTGCATTAATAATTTCTACGTTTCCATAAGTGTCTTCTACTTCAAACTCAGCCTCAGCTATTTCTTTTTCTGCCTCAGCTATTTCTTTTTCTGCTTCAGCTATAGATTCTTCTGCTTTGTCTATTTCTTGATTAAATATTTCATCTAAGTCTTCGTCTGATAAATCTTCTACCATATCGTTTAGTACCATGTCTAGTGCATGTTCCTCGTCAATTCCATTATCATGTGCAGCGAAAAACTCAGCTTCATCTATTGGATCTGGAGCTTGTCTATCTACATAAGAATCGTACATTTGTTCAACATCTGATTCTAAATCGACCTCAATATCATTTAACAAACTATCTTCTGGAATTTCATCGTCCCATTCCTCGTCCTCGTCTTCTGGTTTAATATAATCTACTAGTGATTTGATAAATCCTAATGCTATCAGTGGTAGAATAGCACCTGATACAAATGCTAAAATTCTTTTTTGATCAATAATATCTTCATCTATTAAATCAAATAATTCGGCCCAACTTCCAAAATCTTCTAAATTTATAAATGCATAATACATGTTACCTTGCATTTGCATTAAAGTAATTGTAATGAATAAAGCCCAAACTAAAGTTTTATTCATTTTCTTTAGAATTACCAAAGAAGCCAAAGAAGCAGCAGCTCCTATTTCAAAACCTATTGCTAATGTAACCGCTAACCAATATGGGTTTGATAATTCAAAAAAGTCAATTACGTGAATTGTAGAAATAACAGATACTAACGCATATAATGTTATAAACGTACCTATTACAAATCTTTTTACTAATGTGTTTCTGTCCATTGTTGTTGTTATATATTTTCCCATTTACCCAAAGGACACGAAGATCCTGGTGACATGGTTTTTGCAGCAATATTACAGCCACATCCATTGACAGTGTTACCTGTCTTTACGTTTTTGCCCTGTTTTCTAGGATCACATTTATGACCAGATCTCATATGACATGAATCACATGATTTTAATCTAGATTCACTAAGTGCTTTTACCTTCGGATCAAGAGTATCAAATTTATCTTTTACATAATTGGCCCACCCTGTAAATATTTGACTTATTTGTGACGGCTGTTCAGGTTGTTGAGCAGGTGTCTTAATAGTAGGTGGAGTAATTATGCCAAATTTCTTAGCAATTTTTGAGTTCTTATCCTCATCCATTTTAGTCTTCCTTTTCTTCTAGTGCGTTAATAGATATTCTCTCTTTATCGGAGATCTCTTCAATTCTTAAAGTTTTCCATGCCGGAACTTCTTTAATTAATCTAATCATCACTTCTTCAGTAATAATGTTATTCATTAACGTTGAGTTTAGTGTATCAATTTCTGCTTCAACTTGTCTAAGTTCTTTCTTTGTTTTTTCAACCTCAGAATCGATTCCACAAGATTTAAAGTATGTTAGTACTAATAATACTAAGATTACCTTTGTACCATGATTTGCTAAAAATGTATTAAATTTATTCATAATTTATGTTTTGTTTATGTATTATATATCGAATTTTTCTTTAAATGTCTTCCTGCGCTTCATAAATTCCTTTGCATAGAACTCTAAATCACTTTGGGTAATACTAAATGTTTGTGGTAAATTATCTAATTCATTGGCTATCCAGATCTCTGCACCATCTGCTTTTTGACCTGACATATCCCAATATGCTATAAAATATGCAGCTGCTTGTAGAAAATAATCTTGAATCCACTTTTCTTGTTTAGGTTTACGAGAATTCTTATAATCAATGATCATAATCTTATTATCTACTAATTTTGAAATATTATCTACTGTTCCTGCCCAGCCACCACCTTTAGTTGTCCACAAAAACGTTTCAGCTTCTAAAACCTCGTTAATTCTATCAAAATAAGTATCGTGATTATAATAAAACTTATAAAAGAATGTCCAAGCCTGTTGTAGAAAAAATGCACCTAATTCATGATCTTTAAATTCATTTACTTCGGCGTCTTCGGCTGCAATTATTTTTAACTGGGATAATCTATCTTCTGGTTCACCTGATGTATCACCTTTATAGAGTTCTATTAATCTATGCATTATAGTACCTCTATTCATAGAAAGCGTTGAAATACGATCGGCTTCTGCTTCACCCACTCTTTTGCGCCATTTTTCTAAACCTGACATGTCTTTAGTTTGACCTAATACAGTTGTCACAGATGGTAGTTTAGCTATTTCTTTATCACCTTCGGTTACTCTATAAAATCTTAATCCATTTTCCTGGACTCTATTAATCTCGTATCCTTCCAAAACTTTAAGATTTAATCCAAGTAGTCATTTTTTCCCATAGAGCATAAACTACGTCTATGTTTGACGATGTGAATTTAATTAATATAAATATAATAAATGCTACGAATGTAGTCTTAATAATATTACCTAATATTGGTAATAATGCTAGATCATCAAACACTGGCCACAACACTATTAAAAACGAAGAGCTATTTTTTACCTTTTGGATTTGTGGATATACGACATCTGCTAAACCTATTTTAAGCATACATTCACCATACTTGGTAATTTGCTGTAACACATAAGCTTGTTGAACATCTAAAGAAGCTGATCTAACCTCTTCTGGTAAATTAACAACACCGTAAATTCTACCTAACCAATCAACTCTAAGTTCATGATCTTCATTAAGCATCTTAATGTTTTCTCTTGATGTTTTTCTAAAGATCCACCATATTCGTATATCTTTATATAAATCATACCAGTACGTGAATGTACTTGTTATCCATTTCATATTATTCTGTTTTAGTAAATTGCTTTAATTCGTTGATTTGCTTTAGACCTGTTGTTTTATCAATTACTTCACCTTCTTCCATATATACTAATGTAGGTATAGATCTAACACCGAACTCTTGAGCTAAATCTGGTTCTGTGTCAACATTTATTTTAATTACATTAACTTCTGTAATTTCTTGTTGATATTTTTCTAATTGTTTACTTAACATTCTACATGGTCCACACCAATCTGCATAAAAGTCAACTAATACCCTTCCTGATTTAAGATCTTCTTTATTCATTTTTTATTGATTATCATTTATTGCCCACTCTTCTAATAGACCGTTATCTGTGAGTGTAATATATGTATCGTAATCAATTGAGATGCATATTTGACCCTCTAGTGTTGGTAATGTAGTATACTCTACTAAGTTTTCGAATGGTTCTTCCATTGCTTCTGTGATGTTTTGCATATTATTGACCATTTGGTCTAATTGCAACTGATCAATCCATAATTCTATAGTCATATCTAAAATCTTTAATGTTATATTTGTAAATGGCAGTTTGTTTCAAAAAAAAACCGCTGCTTCCTGAATAGAATTAGCGGTTTTAGGGAAGTAGCTTACTTCGTAAATAAAATGAGCGAAAAACGAGATTCGAACTCGCGACCCTCAGTTTGGTAAACTGATGCTCTACCAGCTGAGCTATTTTCGCTTAATATAAAAGGGAAGGATCGTGTACTAAGGTATACTAGCCTTAGAAGATCGTCTTATTGTATTGATTACTGCATACCAATCAACTTTACTGTTATTTCAAGTTCTACTCAAGATGGTTAATCTCGTTGTAGCGCCACAACGGCTTTGATTGTACCTTATCCCCTAATAAGACAGGATGTTCGGTCACTTGGGCAAGATTTCCTTTCGGCTGCTTGCAATGCTCTTAGAAAGATTAGTTTAGATATCTTTCCCGATCTACCATCATCTACTCTGTCGAGTCTTAGTTACTCACTTTTGCAACTAAGCCGAAACTTGTTCGGTGTCTAATGTGCCTTAACCCCTCTTTCCGTGAGGGTTTTTTCGGCAATACACTCACACTCAAGATGATCAATCAAGTAGTGTGCCTTCCCAGTATGTCAATGAACTGTGTTCCAGTGGAGAATATCAGAGTCGAACTGATGACCTCCTGCGTGCAAGGCAGGCGCTCTAGCCAGCTGAGCTAATCCCCCAACAATCTATATTTAAAGTCTCAATTGCTGAATAGACTTGTTTGTTTACTTATGCGTTATTCTTAGCGCTTACGTAAACTCTTACTTCTTGGGCAACAGCCTTTACGTTTTGCATTGCTTTACGTACTCTTGTACCTGCAGCTTTGTTTCCTTTTTCTTCGAACTTAGCAGCATCGTCTTGGATGTCATTTAAAAGTTCAGTCATTTGGTTTAATAATTCTTCCATTGTTTAATTTATTTGTTTATTACTAATTATACTTGTTTGTTTTATTTTGTTTCAAACTTTATTTGATTGTACTCACACTTGAGTTGAATCCACCGTATTTACTATATGTCTCATCTATTTCTCCAAGTTCAAGCCAAGAGTCTTCTTCTTTTTCAGTAGATGAAGAATAGATTTCCATTTCACCTTCAAATATTGTTGCTAACGCGTCAGCTGATGTCAACCTATCTAAACTTTCTAACTCTTCACAAATTTCATACCAATCTTCGTAGTATACATCTTGGATATATTCTACAAAATCTTGTTCTGAATCTCCATCATACGGAAACGATACCAGATCTTTAAAATCATTAGGATCAATATCTACTGCTTGTGTAGCTTCCCAATTTGTGTAACGTTCTACCTTTCTAATTTGATAAGACATGTTTAATTTATTTTGTTATGTGTATTATACTAGATAAAAACTAAAGGTTTCACACCCTGTTATTAATTTCATCTATTTTTTGTGGAGTTAGTGCCTCTAAGAATTCTACAAACAATTTAATGCAATTTTCAACATCTTCTTTATGTGTCATTTCTACAGTAGTGTGCATGTATTTGACAGGTGTTGCTAAAATTGCAGTCGGAGTGTTTTCTAAAAAGAAAGCAACTGTGTCATTACCATAACTGCCGACGTGGTGTTGCAATGGTAATTTTGCATGTTTAGCTACATCCTTTAACATATTTAAAATACCTCTGTGGTTTTGAGATGTGTATTCTAATGAAGGTCCTTTACCACCATCGACTGGGCCATACTTAGCTCGGTCCATTTTTGGTGTATTAACATTATGACACACATCATGTACGAGTGCCAAATCTGCTTGTAATTCTTTAGCTATTTTCTTAGCACCATAAAGTCCAACTTCTTCTTGTACACTATTTACTACATATAAATCATATGGTAATCCAACACCTTTCTCCCAAATAGTTCTAAGAGCTTCTGCTATAATGTAACCACCTATCTTATTATCTAAAGATCTACCAACATAGTAGTCTCCAATCTCTTCTAATTGTGTATCAAATGTAATTAGGTTTCCGACTTCAACGCCAGCTTCTGTGACTGCTTTTAAATCTTCAAGACCACAATCTACCCATAATTCATGTTGATCATATCCTTGTTCAACTCTTTTTGTTCTTGTGTGAATTGCAGGCCAACCAAAAACTCCTCTAACTTTTTTACCATCATGTGTATGGATCATTACTGTTTTTGAAGGTGCAATCATATTATCAGATCCACCATGGCGACGAACTCTAATCATTCCGTCTTTTTCAATATTTGTAACTATCCATGCTATCTCATCACAATGTGCTTCGATAACTACTTTATTAGAATTCTTTTGTGATCCAGTTCTTCCCTTTAAGATACCATAACTAGTTCCGTATGCATCTTGTTTTAAGAAATCACAATATGGTTTAATATAATCCGACCATATTTGTTGACCTTCTGTTTCTTGAGCTACTGGCGCATACGCATTCAAGTAGTCATGTAAAAATTGTTTCTGTTTATTCATCTTTGTTTAATTTAGCCTCTACTAATTTATATGCCCTAAATAAATGGTCTACAGCATGACATACGTGATCTTTAACTTCAGTGTCTATTTTTGAGACTGGATTTTGTTGAATATGATTATTTATATTTACCATCGTAGTATGGAGCCTATCCATCATTTGATAGTAATTAAGCTCGTCTAGTTCAGGTAGTTTACTCAATTTATCCGAATAATGACATGAATGCTGTATAAATTGCCCAACCAAGTAAAAATATTCCTACACCGGCCATTGTCCAATCTAAGATTTTATAATTACCTTCTACTTGTTCTTGAGATCGACCTTGCCAATCATTTCTGTTCCATTCTTTAGTTCTACCTTCAAAAATGTCGTTGCTGTTGTTTTTATCTTCCATAATGATTATATGAATTAATTAATAATTGTTTATAAAATTACTTTTGAATCTGTGATAACAATTTTGCTTTTACCCTGATCTGTATTAGTAGTTGTATAATATTCTTTTGCTTTAAATATACGTCCTTCGGCAATAGTAACTGTAAGTATTTTACCAACATCTGTTGTGTCAGGTGCTTGATGATTTGATAAGAAATCTCCAAGAGAATAAGCTATAAGATTTCCGTCAAATGTAGTAAAGTTGTAAAGATGTGTACCTGAACCTATGATCATTGCATAACCTGCACTTCTTATAAGTTCTGCTACTTTTACTTGCTCATCTGTTGGTTCTTCATTGTACTGATCTCCCCAATGAATATATGCAATGCTTGAAGTGCCTTCTACTGGTTTAATTAGTCCTTTAATTTCTTCTAAGGATAATCTATCTTGACCATTAATGTGCGTTGTTAAATTAAGGACGTGTTCACTATCTTTATTGACAGGTATAATACCTGATTTATTAATTAAATCTAATGTCATCTCATATCCATCTTTGCCATAATCTAACATGTGATTATTTTCAGTAGCTAAGTGTGTAATACCAGCTTCTAATAAAGCTTCTAAAAATTTAGGATGCGCTCTAAATTTACCCGTACGATCTTCCACGTCGGATTCTACAGATTCAGAAATTGTAGTTTCTAGATTTCCTAAAACCATATCTGCACTTTTAAATAAATGTAAAACTTCATCGAACACCCCATCATATGCAAAGTTATTATCTAACTCGTAGTTGATTTGATCTGGATGTTGCATAATGTCACCGACAAATACATATGTTTTAGCATTAGCAGTGAAATCTTCAAAAAGTTTTACTTTCTTCATGGTTTATATATTATGATTTCTTAACGCTGTTTCTCCAAGATCTATCCCAACCACCAAGAGGCATTGTTTCCTCGCCTGTTCCCATTGGAGCTTTTTCATTTACCCATGATTCTCTACCATTTGCAATGCCCATAATTTTAATATTTGGATTTTGAGCGATCACCTTTGCTTTCTCAATAGCTTCTTTAGTAGATTCTGCCATGACGCAAATTGCGAAATCTTGGAATTTATTAAATGCCCTTTCCAAGTGTAGCTCATCATAATAATGTAGATAATACACTACTATCGGTTTTGGCCCAGATTCTTCTCTTTGGTTTAAATCCATTTTTCTATGCTAGTTGTCCTCGTTTGTTTCATCTTCAGCAAATACTATGTGCTTGTCTCTCAGTTTTTTCTGATTTTCAGGATTCCACGTAATAGTAAATGATTCTAGTTCTTCCTCTGACATTTCGTCAAACATAGTAGTGGTAAATGGGATTTTAGCTTCTCTTAAATATTCTTCTGCTTTAACCATTAACATGGCTTTTTTGTTCAGATTTTTAAGTAGTTCTTGTTCAAATGGTGTTAGATCATTCTTGTTCATATCTATTATTTTACTAGGGTTTTAATTTCGGTTAGTGTATTATCTAATTTAGAGTGGTTCCAAAGAGCAGAATGCTCACCTTCTAAATTACTTATAAGTGCTTTAATATTATTAATTGCACCTCTCATGAGTTTAACTCGCTCGCGTTTATTTAAAGTATTACGATAATTAACAACTCCTCGTGCAGCGCATTCCATACGTGCTTCATGTGTTGGTAACATAATACGAATTTTGGTATCAAAGACGTTGCCACTCCATTCGCTAACATGTTTTTCCATTTTAGTTGGATTTAACTGATAGATTGCATGCGTACTGTCTAGTCTGCCATAATAATTTCGAACTCTTGGAAGAGATCTACGTACATATCCGTTTTCATAAAGGATATAATCGCAATTTGCAATTGGATCATGATAACATATATTGCCGTTATCTGCCTGTTTCTGTGAGGTAACCTCGATACACTTAAGTGCTTGTAATTTATTCATTTTTGTTTTATTTTAGTAAAAAAGAGACATTGCATTTCGAAGACCTTCTTCGGTAGCTTTATGTACTGAGTCGATACGCACATTCAAAGTATCTGAATCTTCGTATTCTTTAAGTGCTGCTTTAATTGCACCTTTTTTTGTTTTGGCCCACACTGTGTTCCAACCGCCACCTTCAAAGGTGAACATATACTGTTTGTTTTTAATTTCTGCCATGTTTTCTTTCTTTAATTATTACTCTACTAATATACCACTAATATTTGACATAAAAAAATCTAAAGTGATTTATTTTCATCTTTTTCTTCTATTACTAAATATTTTAAACCACTTTCTAATTCTTTAACCTCGCCTGAATCAACTAATGCTTTAATTGATTCCTTGTCTCCTTCGTTTAATTTTATTTGAGCTAACATATTAATAGTTTGTCCCATGTAGATTACTTTCATTATACTGGTATTTTTTCTAGTTTTTTAGCTTTGATATGTTTGCAATCTCCTCTAAAGAAGTTCATTGCAGGACAATCACATCCCCAAACTCCACCTCTTTCGGTAACTTCATAGAATTTACCAGGTTTTGATGACTCTACTTTCCATGATCTGTTCTCAGTTTTAGTGACTACTGGCGCAGCTTTTGGTTTTACTACTTTAGTACTCTTACTAAATTTAATCTGATCCCTAGTAGTTCCCTTAGGTACTGGATGCCAACCTGGACATACATAAGTACCCGAGGCAGTGTTTACCATGGCGAAAACATCGCCATAGCAATCATCTGGTGGAAATGTATATGTTTTAGTGCTCATTAACGCCCGTTAATTCATTCATATCTGAATACGCTAACTCGCATTCATGTGCCTCTGATTCTCCGCCTTCTACCTCATCTGCGGCAAGGAAATAAAGATCTCTAATGGCATCATCCATTTGTGGAAATGCGTTAGATAATTTTTCAGCGTAAACTTTTAGTTCTGATAATTGCATAATTTTATTTTTAAGTGATTAATTGTTTTCTACTCTGTCGTGAACTGGAATTGGCGCTCTACCTGGAAATCTAGAGTCTGATGTGTGGATAAAGTTACCACCAAACATCGAGTGTCTTCCGCTTTTGTAAATTCCAGCAGGAACTGCATAAAATGCGTCTTCTCCAAATAGTTGCCTTTCTACTAAAACTAATTCATCATCTGGAATTAGAGTTAAATCTGCTAAATCGACATCTGGGCCGTGGTGCATAATAATTGAGTCTTCTCTTGAAGTTAGACCGTTGTTTGTTGAATCTCCCATGGAGTTTCTAAATACGAATGTTAGGATGTTTGACATGTTTTTTATTTTTAGCTTTTTAATTACAGTACTAATATACCACTTTTATTTTAACGGGGAAAGCTTTTTGCTGTTTATTTTTAAAAGTTACGAACAATTACGTTTATACCGCATTTTTCATAAACCGCTTCCCAACCTTCTTCTCTGTTTGATCTAAATCCACTCTTATTAAGTATGTTGTCCTCTTCGCGAGTAATCCAACAAACTCCAGTGTGGTTTGACATTGCTTCTTTTAATTCTTCTTGAGATTGACACTTAACAAATGTTTGATAAGTTTCGTGATTTGTTGTTGTGTGTTCCCATAACATAATAGTTTTACCATCCTCATCTCTACCCAACATTTTACGGTCAGTGTATATAAGATTAAATGGATCTTCTTCAATACCGTTCTCTTCAAAAAGTCTTATGATCTCTGTAGAAACATACTTAGGTGGCAAATCTGTCCACTTGTAAATAGTACGTTTAAGTGCTTCTTTGATTTTCTTTTTTAAGAAATCATTTTTAGATGCTTGATAACTCTGAACAAATGCCCACATAATTGGTAAGAACTGTTCGTTCCATTCTTGATGATCAACTGTGTTTGGTGCTTTTCTCATTATAGTTTATCAGATTTATCAACAATATTTAAAGCTTCTTCGTAGCTTAAATCAATGCCTCTTTCTTCTGACATCATCATTTCTAATCTGGCCAAATGGTGTCTTAATGATCTTACTGACCCATGTCTTGTTCTGTTGAGAAATAATTGATGTTCGTGATGTGGATTGCTCATGTCTATTAGTTTTTAATTATAGTACTAATATACCACAAATAAATGACATAAAAAAATCCTGGTGATTTATTTTTAAAAAAGTTTATCTAAAGGATATTCGTTGTTTTCTGACTCCATTTTTTCTGGATGCCATTGTACAGCCCAGATCTGGTTTTCTAGATCTTCAAATCCCTCAACGATCGAGTTCATTGGAAATGATATATGTGTTGTTTTAAAATTATCTGCTATAACATTACAGTGTTGATGATGTCTCGAATTAACATTAATCAGATTACCATCAAGATCTTCTACTGTGTGAAATCTAGAAGGCTTTCCACTATGATCTACATTTTCTGCAAAGTTAGCAGCTTTGTGTTCTTCTACAATAGTGTCTTCTAAATCAACCACTGTTCCACCAAAATATGTATTTAGTATTTGCATACCTCTACATAATCCGAGTATCTTATGTCCGTTGTCAAGCGCTTGTTTAATCCAAATAAATTCTTTCTTATCTCTTTCTGGATCTTTTCCTATGTCAGCACCACCACAAAGTAATAGTGGACCTTTGACTTTACGTCTCAGATCTAACCAAATAACCTCATGTCCGAAATGGTTTAACCAAAACAAACATGCCTCTTTTTCTTTTTTGCCTCGCGGTGGTGCTACGTAGATTTCCATATTTATAGTTCGTAAATGACTGGAACACCATTTTCAATTGTCATGTATTCATGTGGAAGAGTATCGATAAAATAGTGATTATCATCATAATCGATTACTTCCATGTGGGTATGTCCTACGATTTGAACAATAGACTCATTAAGCATATTTCTTCTCAATGCCGCGGGTCTAATCCACATCGGTCCTTCACC
>Ga0181390_1000170_pt1 | contig 27468 bp, 35 predicted proteins | sample 13SPOviralmetaG_FD_130085 | JGI IMG/M metagenome (GOLD analysis project Ga0181390, IMG submission 130085) | Marine viral communities from the oligotrophic San Pedro Time Series (SPOT) site, San Pedro Channel, CA, USA - 13 SPOT_SRF_2010-07-21 | ecosystem: Environmental > Aquatic > Marine > Strait...
ACAAATACGGAAAAGTTGTTATAATAACGCACCACAAGCACCACGCAATAGCGTATGCAAGGAGTTTAGAAGATGGCGGCAAAGAAGCTGGAAGATCAAAGTAAGTACGATGCTTACGATATGAATGGTGATGGCGTTGTATCGGATGCCGAGATGACGAAGGCCAAAGAGATTAGAGAAACTGAGGATGCGCTGCGCAAACATTTGGCGCAGCTTCGCATGGCTCGGTGGACTTTAATTGGTATGGGTGTCTTTACGGTCACAATGTTCTTTATACCTCTGGATCGTGTTACGGCACTGAGCGACATTTCTAACTTGTTCTACATTTCAGGCGCAGGGATTGTCGGTGCTTTCATGGGCGCAACAGCGTGGATGGGTAGAAAATGAGTATATTCACTGCCGCACTAGGACCGATAGCCAACCTCGCAGGCTCGTGGTTGCAGGGTAAAGCTGACAAGAACGCTGCCGCCGCGGAGCTAAAGCTCACAGAGGCTAAGGCGAAAGCGCAAATACTTTTGTCGAAAGAGACTAGCGTTGCCGATTGGGAACGCATCATGGCAGAGGGCGCGAAATCAAGCTGGAAAGACGAGTGGTTTGTAATTGTTCTGTCAATCCCGCTTGTCTTGGCCTTCATACCCGGTGCAGAGGGCTGGGTTGATCGTGGCTTTGAACAACTTTCCAAAGCGCCCGACTGGTATTTTTATAGTTTAGGTATCGCAATAAGCGCCAGTTTTGGTGTTCGCGGTGCGCAGGCTTTGTTCAAGAGGAAATGAAATGACATACAAACTGGGAAACCGTAGCAACGAGCGGCTAGAGGGCGTTGATCCCTCGTTACAGACAGTTGTCCGCAGCGCCATTGGGCGTTCCGAACAGGATTTTAGTGTGATTTGCGGTCTTAGAACTCGCAAGGAGCAGGAAGCCTTGGTTGCGAAAGGTGCTTCTCAAACGATGAAAAGCAAGCACCTCGGCGGCTATGCCGTTGATTTAATGGCATATATTGACGGGGGCAGATGGGAACTGAATCTCTATGATGAGATCGCTGACGCCATGAAAACTGCCGCCAAGGATTGCGGCGTCAAACTTCGCTGGGGCGCGGCTTGGCATATTGACGATTTTGGTGCTTATGAGGGTACGGCTGAAGAGGCTATGAACGAGTATGTAGACTTACGTCGTTCACAGGGCCGTCGTCCATTTATTGATGCGCCTCACTTTGAGTTAATGGAGGACTAAATCTTCTTGCCTTTCCCTTAAATCTCGCTAATGTCTGTATCAGATAAAGTGGGAGTTTATAGGAATGGATGAGATATTCATTGCGGAAGCCGTCTTTCGCATGATAAGAGAACGAAGGCAAGCCATTGTTGACTTAATGCAGTACAACAATGTCAAGTCTATGGAGCAATATCGTGAGCTCATAGGGAACTTAGAAGCCCTGAATCATGTGGAACAGGAACTCAAGGGCCTGCTAGATAAACAGGAGCAATCTGTTGACTAAAGTTAATTTAGAGGCCGCTCAAGAAGCGGTCGCCAGCCTCTCCGAGGCATATGCCGCACCCGAAGAAAGGGTTTTAAACCCAGACTCCATTGGTGCTTCTCTCTTAGAAAAAATGCCCACGCCTACAGGGTGGCGTCTTTTAATTCTTCCGTATCGGGGGAAAGGAAAGACCGAGGGCGGTGTTTACTTGCCGCAAGCTGCGGTAAGTCAGCAAGAGGTTTCCACTCAAGTTGGTTACGTTTTGAAGGTAGGCGAGCTTGCTTACAAGGATACTGAAAAGTTCCCAAACGGGCCGTGGTGTGAACAAGGTGATTGGGTCATGTTTGCTCGTTATGCGGGTTCTCGCTTTGCCATTGACGGCGGTAACGTGAGTATTTTGAACGACGACGAAATATTGGCCCGAATATCGGAACCCTCAGACGTTTTGCATTATTAGGAGAGAATAGATGGCTGAAGACCAAATTGAACTGGACCTTGCGTCCGACGAAGACACTGAGGTGGAAGTAGATTCCCCTGAAATTGAGGATTCTGGTTTAGAGGTTGCCTCTTCGGATCAGTTTGAAAAAGCGGATAACGCAACTCAAAAACGTATTGATCGGTTGACTAAAAAGATGCGTGAGGCTGAGCGTCGTGAAAACGAAGCTATTAATTACGCTAAACAGGTTCAGCAGGAGTCTGAAACTTTAAAGCAACGCTTTTCTAATTTGGACAATAGCTACGTTGCGGAATACAGCAACCGTGTTCAAAACGAGATGTCGCAAGCTGAATCTGAGTTTGCCCGAGCAATGGAAATGGGTGATACGCAAGCTGCGGTTGAAGCTAACAAACGCATGATTGCTTTGACTTCTCAAAGCGAACGCGCGGCTCAAGCAAAGCAGGCTCAAGAGCGTCAGCAACAGACGCAGGCGCAACAGCAACAGCCTATGCGACAGCCCATGCAACAAGCTGCTCCACAGGTTAAACGGCCCGACCCAAAAGCTGAAGAGTGGGCTCAACGTAACGAGTGGTTTGGGCAAGATGACGCTAAGACTTTTGCGGCTTTTGGGATTCACAAAAAGCTTGTCGAAGACGAAGGATTTGACCCGACGAGCAATGACTACTATACTGAGCTTGATCGAAGGATTTCCGACACGTTTGGAGGTTCCTCGCAAGCACCCGGCAAACGGGCCGTCCAGACGGTTGCGGGTGTTTCTAGAAATAATTCTGGGCGCAGTAGTGGGAAAAAGGTTCGACTCACCCCGAGCCAAGTCGCAATTGCGAAGAAATTGGGTGTGCCGCTAGAAGCATACGCGAAATACGTTAAGGAGTAAGACTGATGAGCGAAGATACAAATGTAAACGGTTCTATCAAGCGCACTCCTCGCGCAAACCAAACTCGGGAAAAAACGGCGCAGCGTAAGCCGTGGGCTCCCCCATCTATGTTGGATGCACCGCCTGCACCGGAAGGTTTTAAGCATCGTTGGATTCGTGCGGAAACGCGCGGATATGATGATCGAAAAAACATCAGCGCAAAAATGCGCGAAGGTTGGGAACTTGTTCGTCAAGACGAATACCCTGACTTTGAGTCCCCGGTAGTTGAATCAGGAAAATATGAGGGTGTGTTTGGAGTGGGTGGCTTAATGCTGGCTCGCATTCCTGTCGAAACAATTCAAGAGCGTACCGAATACTTTAAGCAGCGTAATGCTGACCAAATGGAAGCTGTTGATTCTGACATGATGCGCGAGAACGCACATTCAACCATGACGATTCATAAACCGGATCGTCAGTCTCGTGTAACCTTTGGCGGTCCTCGAAAATAAGGGCCTCCTATTTAGGAGAAAAATCTTATGGCAAACCAAAACACTGCCTACGGTCTTCGTCCTATCGGTCTTGTTGGCTCGGGCGCAAACTCTACTGGTGTAACTCAGTACGAAATTGCGTCTAACAACACTAACCCAATTTTTCAATATTCGCTCTGTGTCCCTACGGCCGCAGGCGTTGTTGACCACGCAGGCGCTACCAACGGTGGCACTACTCCTGCATTGGGTGTTCTGATGGGCGTAGAATATCAAGACGCAACGCAAAAGAAACCTGTGTTTCTAAATTACTGGCCCGGTTCCGGTGCGGTTAGCGTCGATACAAACTACCCTGTAAAAGCTTTTGTTGCAGACAATCCAAACCAGTTGTTTAAAGTTGCGTCCGACGCTTCTTTGACTGACCGGGCCACGGCGCAAGCTGCGGTATTTGCTAACGCATCTTTGGGCACCTCTGCACGAACTGGCTCAACTGACACAGGTAGCTCTAACTCTGCATTGGGTGTTTCAACAATTGCTGTCACCGCGACTCTTCCACTTCGCATTGTAGGCGTAATGGACGATGAAGCTAACAGTGACTTTGCTTCGGCAGGGATTCCAATGATTGTTCGAATCAACGCTCACTACAATTCAAACACTAGCCGTTTTGATTCGCAGACTACCGCGACTTCAACGGGCGTATAAGGAAGGGATTTAACAAATGGCTATTTCTCGCGCACAACTGGCGAAAGAACTAGAACCCGGCCTTAACGCATTGTTTGGCTTGGAATATGACCGTTATGAAAACGAACATGCCGACATCTTCGATGAAGAAAGCTCAGACCGAGCATTCGAAGAGGAAGTTATGCTCGGAGGTTTCTCAACAGCCCCAGTTAAAGGTGAAGGTACTTCCATCACATTTGACGACGCTCAAGAGACCTACACAGCGCGTTACACACATGAAACCATCGCATTGGCCTTCTCCATCACTGAAGAAGCCATTGAAGATAACCTGTATGATCGTTTGGCGTCTCGTTACACCAAAGCTCTGGCTCGCTCTATGGCGCAGACGAAGCAGATCAAATCAGCTTCTATCTTGAACAACGCGTTTTCGGCGACAGGTGGCAACGCCATCGGCGACGGTGCGGCTTTGTGTTCAAACGCTCACCCATCTTTGTCTGGTAACCAGACAAACTTGCTGGCAGTCGCAGCCGACCTCAACGAGACTTCTCTTGAGCAAATGCTGATCGACATTGCTGGTTTGACAGATGAGCGTGGCCTTAAAATTGCGGTTCGTGGTATGAAACTTATCATTCCAAAAGAGCTTCAGTTTATTGCCGAGCGTGTTATCAACTCAAATCTGCGTAGCGGAACAGCTGATAACGACAACAACGCAATGAAGTCTATGGGTATGTTGCCTGACGGTGCAGTGGTTAACCACTTCCTGAACGACAGCGACGCTTACTTCATTAAAACTGACGCTCCAAACGGTTTTAAATACTTTAACCGTTCACCTATCAAAACCGCCATGGAAGGCGATTTCGACACAGGTAACATGCGGTTTAAAGCCCGCGAGCGTTATTCTTTCGGTGTATCCGATTGGCGTTCAGTGTTCGGAACTCCCGGCGCAGCATAAGTTAAGAAGCTTGCTTCTAATCTTATTGGAAGGGGGCTTGAAAGAGGCCCCTTTCTTTTTTGTAAAAGTTATCGTATAGTTTTATTAGGGCAAACATCAGCTTTGTAGACAGGTTATCGCCCTCCTGACGTTGCATAGACTACAAAGCGAATCCTTATGCAAAGGGTACTAAAATGGCTTCGACTACATTTTCAGGTCCAGTGACCTCAACCGCTGGTTTTATTGGCGACATCAAAGTTCCAACATACACCGTTGCATCTGCTCCATCCGCATCTTCTGCGGGCGCAGGTACGCTCGTGTACGTTTCAAACGGTGCCGCAGGCGCGGCAATTCTGGCGTTCTCTGACGGTACAAATTGGAAACGGTCTGATACGGGCGCTACTATAGCCGCCGCATAAGGAGTTGGGTTATGAGTAGGTTTAAAGCGCCCTCTGCCGAAGAACTCGCACGGCGTGGACTTAACCCTGACGGCTCTCCTATAGAGTCAACAAAAGTTCGCGCTCGAAACAAAAATGGTACACTTAAAGCAGACGACCCTTCTACGCCTCATGTAAATGAGGCTTGGAAAGCAAAACCTGCAAAGAAAAAGAAGGGCTAACAAATGGCTGGTTCAGACATTCGAACAAAACGTTTGGCTGCGACGGGTTCTGCGGCGGTTGGTTCCGCGCGTATTCGGCAGATTCAAATAAAAACCACTACGGGTTCTCCCCGTCTTACGATCACAGACGGAAATGGCGGTTCTGTAGTTTTAGATATGGACTTAGATGCAAGTGACACGCACTCTGTAAACATCCCAGATGAGGGGATACGAGTAGGAGACATCTATATCTCTGTGTTTACAGCTTGTACGTCTGCAACGGTTTTTTACAGCTAAGAGGGTTGTTATGGCTACGACAAAAGACGTAACTAGAACACCTTCGGGCCGAATAAAATACCGCGGGGAGACTTTTCCGGGTTTTAACAAGCCTAAAAGGACTCCAAACGCGTCTAAAAAGAGTGCCGTTTTGGCTAAAAAAGGCTCTGAAATAAAGCTTGTCCGTTTCGGCGACCAAAACATGTCTATAAAAAAGGACCAGCCCGGTCGTCGTAAGAACTTTAGAGCTCGTCACTCGTGTGACACTGCAAAAGACAAGTTCACTGCGCGATATTGGTCATGTAAGGCTTGGTAATATGGCATATTCTAGAAAATCTAAAAAAGCGTCGCCTAAAAGCAAGGGCAGCAAAATTTGCCCCGAAGGCAAGGCTTGGGCGCAACGAACTTTTGACACTTACCCGTCAGCCTATGCAAATATGGCGGCTTCTAAGTATTGTAAGGACCCTAATTACGCCAAAAAGTCTAAGGGCGGAAAAAGAAAGGGTTCGTAATGGGCAAATTAAAGGATTGGGTCGATGAAGATTGGGTCAGAATTGATAGCCAAGGTAATATCGCAGGCAAGTGCGGGACTTCTAAGAATAAAAAGAACCCTGACAGATGCCTTCCACGAGCTAAGGCAAATAGTCTTAGTAAGTCTGAGCGAGCTTCTACGGCTCGCAAGAAAAAGCGTGAAGGCGCTAAAGGAAAGCAAGTTGTTTCGAATACGAAAGCAGCCAAAGTAAAGCGTTTAGCTTGCGGCGGAGAAGTCACTAGAGCTAAACGTCCTTACAACGGCAGGTCTCAGTCTGGCACGGCTGTAGCAAGAGGTTGCGGGAAAGTTATGGCAGATCGTCGTAAGATTACGAAAGGTTCGGTGACTCAAGGATGAATCTAGCCTTTTACAGTGATCCCACCGAAAAAGCTCTGGTTACTGAGATCATGGGTTGGTCTAAGGTTGCTTTAGAAAAACCCAGTAAGTTTTTTAACGGACTTCCTCCATGTCCGTTTGCAAAGACGGCGTGGTTGGAGGACAAAGTTTCAATTATCTTTAAGAAAGAAGCGTCTTATCAGACGTTGTATTCCTGCATTTCTAGATATGATGATGCGTTTGATCTGGTAATTATTGTTGACTTAAAAAACACAAAGAACCCGGAGGATTTTCACGAATACTTGGACGATTTAAACCACCGCATTTCCGAAGGTATGTTTATCGACAAGGACATTTGGGTAATGGGGTTTAATCCCGAGGATGAGCCGAGCGATTTTGTAGAAGACGTTACTTTTAATTATGACGTTGACGATGAATATAGCATGATTTTTGTTCAAAGACTTTCTAAGTTACAGGAAGCAGCAAACAGGTTGGACAAAAAGGGATACTATGATAGCTATGACGGTGAATACAACTCTACAGAAATATACTTTAACCGTGAAAAACTGTACAGGAGATTAAAAAATGGCGATGAAACCTAAAAAGATGCGTGGCGGCGGCATGGCAAAGAAGATGCGCGGTGGTGGCATGGTTAAGAAGCTGCGTGGCGGCGGCATGGTTAAGAAACTTCGTAGCGGTGGAGCCGTTCGTAAATCTAAAAAGTAGGCTAAAATGACGTTATCTGGAACATCGGACTTTGAACTAGACGTTGCTGAGTATATTGAAGAAGCTTTTGAACGTTGTGGTTTAGAGGTCAGGACCGGGTATGATTTAAAAACTGCAAAACGGTCTTTAAATCTTATGCTTGCGGAATGGGCAAATCGCGGTCTAAATCAGTGGACTATAAAGCAAAGAAGCTTTACCTCGACTCAGGGGGATGGCGATATTTCGATAAGTGCCGATGTTATAGACGTTTTATCGGTTGTGGTTCGTCGAGGTAACACCGATTACGCTTTGGATCGGGTTAGTCGAGACACATTTTTATCCATTCCAAACAAAACAAGTCAGGGCCGACCGTCTCAGTTTTTCTTAGATCGTCAAACTACGCCTGTTTTGCAGATATGGCCGCGACCTGAAAACAATACGGATGTAGTTATCTATGATGCGTTAACTCGTATGAATGATGCGGATGGTCAAACCAACACGCTTGACATGCCCTTTCGTTTTTACCCGTGTTTGGCCGCAGGGCTGGCGTATTATATTTCCATGAAAAGAGCTCCAAACCGCGTTCAACTTTTGAAAGCTGTTTATGAAGAAGAGTTTGAAAGAGCTATGACCGAGGACCGTGACAGGTCTTCTTTTAATGTTGTTCCTCAATACCAGTACTTTAGGACAAACTAATGAGTAAGTTTGCGTCGGGTAAAAATTCTTTTGCTATCTCTGACCGATCCGGATTCCGGTATCGGTACAAAGACATGCGTAAAGAGTGGACCGGGGCGCTTGTTGGTAAGGATGAGTTTGAGTCTAAGCAGCCTCAACTAGGTCCTTTTCCCAAAGTTATAGACCCGCAAGCTTTAAAAGACGCGCGGCCGGATACGGGCAACCCTACGAGTGCTTTTTTGGTGGTTACGACTAACGGCATTGTTTACTTAGGCAATGGAAACTGGAGTACGTCGGGCACCGCCGAGATGGCTTCAGAAGTAGATAAGACTCCAGAGCTACAAGGCTCTGTTGGAAGTATAACGGTGGTGACAACATGAGTTTTACATACGCGCAGCTAAAACAGGCTATTCAAGATTACACTGAAAATGACGAGTCAACTTTCGTCACTAATTTGCCTTTGTTTATTCGTTTATCTGAAGAACGAATTTTAAAAATGGTTCAGTTAAGTTTGTTTCGTAAGAATTCTACGGCTTCTACAACAAACACAAATCAATACTTAGCTTGTCCCGGGGATTTTTTGGCTCCTTTTTCTTTAAGTTTAACGGGATCAAACGGCGATAAGTTTTTTGTAGAGTTTAAAGACCCAAGTTTTTTACAGACATATACTCCCGACGCTACCACAACGGGTGCGCCGCGGTATTATTCTGTTTTTGATGTGGATAATTTTTTGTTGGCCCCTACTCCAGACGCAGCGTATACGGCTGAATTGCACTATTTTTACAGACCTTTAAGTCTTACGGCAGGCGGAGAAAGTGGCACGACATGGCTGAGTAAAAACGCCGAACTTACTCTTTTGTACGGCGCGTTGGTGGAGGCTTACCTCTTTATGAAGGGTGAGCAGGACATAATGCAATATTACGACAAACGCTTTCAAGAAAGTATGATGGCATTGAAAATGCTGGGTGAAGCTAAAGAAACAACAGATGAATACCGCACAGGCAAGGTTATAAGGGCAAAACAGTAATGTTTGAGTTCAAAGTAGACATCAACAAAGACGCCCCTGTTATTGGGGTAAAAACTACGGACAACCGCGGGTTTACTCCCGAAGAGTTGGCGGAGCAGTGTGTTGATAAGATTATTTCAGTTTCGGATACCGCAGAATCTGGAATACGCGATCAGGCTCGTGCCTTTTCAAGACACATTGAAACGCTTGTTGCATATTACATGCGACAGGCTATTCGCAGTGACCGTACAACTGTGTATAATGCACTCAAGGATGCGGGAAACCCCGAACTGGCTGAACTTATAAGGAGACTATAATCATGGCTTTCAGCGGAAACTATATGTGTACTTCTTTTAAGCAGGAATTGCTTACTGGTAGTCACAACTTTACAAACTCGTCAGGCGATACGTTTAAGTTGGCTCTGTACACAAACAGTGCTTCTTTCAACGCAGCGACCACAGCTTACACAGCAACTAACGAAGTAGCGAACTCAGGTTCGTATGCCGCGGGAGGTGGTGCGTTAACTAACGTAACTCCGACGACTTCTGGAACCACAGCGTTTACAGACTTTGCGGACCTGACGTTTACATCAGCTACAATCACTGCGCGTGGTGCGTTGATTTACAACACCACAACTGGCGCGGGGTCGGGTACTACAGACACTGTTGTTGTTTTGGATTTTGGCTCTGACAAATCGTCTACAGCGGGTGACTTCCAGATTGTGTTCCCAACGGCTGACGCGACTAACGCTCTTATCCGTATCGCGTAAGGGGCAACCCTATGGCGAACATCACTGGTTGGAGTCGTGGCGAATGGGGAGAGGCTGCTTGGAATGAAGCAGTTCCTGTCCGCGTGGGCCATACTCTTAACGGGTGGGGTGAGTTAGGTTTTGGCGTTACATCTTGGGGCGGTGAGCAATCTACGATTGACGCTATGCAGGGCCAAGTTGGTGTTGCGGTTATTCGCGAAAATGTCTCGGTTTCGGTTACGGGGCTCGGCTCCGTTAGTGCTGTTGGTTCGGCTATCGCAAAAGGCAACAACAGCGTAACGGTAGTAGGACTATCGGGCTCTGGAGATGTTGGTACGGTCACACTTCGTACTGAGCAGAATATTCCGACTACGGGGCTAGAAGCCACGGGGTTTGTTAATTCTGTAACGGTTGTCGAAGGCGCAGGGGTTACGGTCACACTTACAGCGTCCCTGCTTGGCACGGCTTCGGTAAACGGCGTCACGGTTGTTATTAACGCCTACGCTCCGGCGACGGGACTTGAGGTCTCGGGAAGTGTCGGCAGTGTCACGATCATCGAAGGCACCGGCGTTGATGTAAACGCCGTGGGTGTTGAAGCGGCGGGTGGAGTAACCGCTCCGACCATAATTGGTGATGCTCCTAATGTCGAAGTTACGGGGATTGCGGCATCAGGGCTTGTAAATCCGGTTGAACTACGCACTTTCCAAAGAGTCCCTGTAAATAACCTTGACATGATAATGACCTCTGGAATGGGGACGGTTGAGGCCAAAGGTAACTCGATTGCAAGTGTTACGGGGCTTAGTGCTAGCGCAACGGTTGGTTCTGTGCTAGTTTATGGTAACATTGTTCCAAATCCGGGTACGTCTTGGACGCCTGTGTCTCCTTCTGGAGGAGATACTTGGACTGAAGAGGGGCCAAATCCCGGCACAACTTGGACTGAAATAGCAGCGTAAAGGTAAAGAGATATGGCTACCTATACTACAAACGGCGGCATTACAAAGATTGCAACAGGCGACGAGTCTGGTACTTGGGGTAATACTACCAACCTTAATTTCGACATCTTGGATCGACTGACGAACGGTGTCGGTTCTATTACTTTGTCCGGCACAACGCATACTTTGACAACCTCGGATGGGGCGTTATCTGACGGACAATACCGGGTTCTGGTTCTTTCTGGCAGTCCAAGTGGAACGAATACAATTACGGTAGCTCCCAACGACAGTCAAAAGTTCTATGTTGTAAAGAACAACTCTGGTCAGTCCGCTGTGTTTTCACAGGGCAGCGGGGCTAACGTAACGGTAGCTAACGGCAACACGGCGTTTATTTACTGTGACGGCGCTGGATCAGGAGCCGCGGTTGTTGATCTTACAGCCACGATTCCGGCCACGGGATCATTGCTTGCTGCGAATAACTTATCCGATGTTGCGAACGCAGGTACTTCCCGCACAAATCTAGGTGTGGCAGTTGGATCAGATGTCTTGGCCTATGACGCTAACTTGCAGGCTTTTGTAACTGCGCTTACACTGCCGACATCAGATGGCACAAGCGGCCAAGCATTAGTTACTAACGGAAGTGGCACTATTAGTTTTGGTAGTGCTGGTATATCAACAGGTAAAGCCATAGCTATGGCAATCGTGTTTGGCTAAAGGAGAAAACAAATGGCTGCACCGAATATCGTAAATGTAAGCACGATCATAGGCAAATCCGCCACCGTCGCGCTTTCTACAACATCCGCAACGACACTGGTCAGCAATGCTGCATCCAGCGGCAAGGTCTTTAAGATCAACATGATCCAAGTGGCAAACGTCGATGGCGTAAACGCCGCAGACGTTACGGTGGATATGCACAGCGCGGCATCCGGCGGTGGCACAGCCTACTCTCTGGTCGCAACTGTTTCGGTCCCTGCCGACTCTTCGCTGGTTGCTCTTGATAAAGGTACGTCTGTGTATCTTGAGGAAGATAGGTCAATCACTGCGACTGCTAGTGCCGCTAACGACTTGGAAGTAATTGTAAGCTACGAAGAGATCAGCTAATGCGCTTTATTGGCAACGCCCCTGTAGATGGTGAAGTTCGTGCTATCGCCTCTGGTGCGTTAGCCACTGGAGATCCTGTTGTAGTTAATGCTGATGGGACTGTTAGTAACATTTTTACTAACCTAACTATATTCAATAATGCCAGCACCTTTGTTCCAGCTATAGCTACAAATGGCTCTGGAACTTTTCTTCTTATTTATAGGGATGATGGTAATTCACAGGCAGGCATGGCTGTTGCGGGGACAATATCTGGGTCTTCTGTGACACTTGGAACGGCTGTACAAATAACAAGTGAAATGGGGAACTCACGACTGTCAACTGCTGTTGTTTACGACCCTGATAACTCAAAGTTTGTTATTGCTTATCGTGACGCCAACAATGACAGTTACCTCACATCCAGAGTTGTCACCGTAACTGGTACAACGGTATCACTTGGTACAGCAGTGGTGGTTAATAGCCAGACTGTCACTACCGTAGACATTGCCTATGACACTAGCGCAAACAAAGTTGTTTTTGGCTGGCGTGGTGGATCAGGTACTCTTGTTGCAGGAGCCGTTGGAACGGTAAGTGGAACGTCTATATCTTTTGGCAGCACTACTATAGTTGCCTCAAAAAGACCTGATTATATGAATGTTGTATATGATAGCAATGCAAATAAAACTGCATTTTTTTACAAGGACGCCGCAGACACTGGAGATGGATACTATGTTGTTTGCACTGTTAGTGGCACATCAATAAGTGGTGGTTCAACTGCCGCCTTTGATGCGGCAGATGTACAATATATTTCAGCCGCTTATGACAGCACTGCACAGAAGATAGTTATTGCATATCGAGATGAAGGAAACTCTGGAGGTTATGGAAGTGCTATTGTTGGGACAATAAGCGGAACATCAATGACGTTTGGCTCAGAAACTTCTTTTACTGATGCCCAAGCTGGCGATATTTCCGTTAGTTATGATAGCACAAATAACCAGACGTTTATTTTTTGTGAAAAGAGCAACACCTTACAAGGCATTATAGGTACTGTAAGCGGTACGTCGATAAGTTTTGGGACACCTGCGACCCTATCTAGTGGGGGTGGAAAAAGTTATACAAGTTCTACGTTTTCAGTAAGCTCTGGGAAGGTACTTGTTGCTTTTAGAGATCAAGCGGCCTCAAACATAGGGACTTTATTAACGGTAGACTCCAACTTTGCAGGGGGCAACCTCACCTCCGAGAACTTCATAGGTTTTGCCAATAGCGGCTACGCTGACGGTCAATCCGCAGCGATCAACTCAACGTGCATGGTTGACAGTAATCAAACCAGTTTAACCGCTGGGCAGACTTACTATGTACAGACTAGCGGTGCGCTGGGTACAACCCCTGCTGATCCGTCTGTTGTGGCTGGAACGGCCATCTCTTCTAAATCTATTATCGTGAAAGGTTAAACACATGAAGACCATCGTTGAAACGTCAACTAAGTTAAGCAAGTATCTGCTTGCTGATAATGTTGCGATCACAGCCACGGCTGATAACATTACAGTCGGTGATCCTGCACAGTTTATTATTGGTGACTTGAACAGCACCACGGTTACAATCACTGAGAACATAACAAACGCCCCTGATGATTGGACAGGCAACAAGTACAAATTGGATGGCACAACGTGGTCAGCTAATCCTGATTGGGTAGACCCGACACTCGACGACGAGGAATAATCTAAATGCGCATCATTGGTACCGCTGAAAAAGCGAGAGAAGTAAAGGCCGTTGCCAGTGGTGTGTTGCCAAGCGGTCAGCCTATTATCGTAAATGCTGACGGGACGGTTAGTATTGTTGCGGAGACTGCTGTTTCTCAGTCTATCGGAACGGCGAAAACGGTCAATACCCAAACAAGCGGAGACAATAGCGCAATTTACGACTCCGCAAACAACAGGGTTGTTGTAGTTTATAGGGACGAAGGCAACAGTAATTATGGCACTGCTGCGGTCGGCACTATAACTGGAACATCTCTTTATTTTGGGTCGGAAGTTGTGTTCGCCTCTGAGTATGTTGGCTATTTAAATTCTGTTTATGATGTATCCGCAGGAAAAGTTGTTGTTTTTTATTCCGACAGCGGCGCTGTAGGGCGCTGTAATGTTGGCACTGTAAGTGGCACATCTATTTCTTTTGGTAGCCAAGTTAACGCAGGCCCCCAAACCAGCTCTTATTCTCAGACATCCGCTTATGACTCCGTAAATCAAAAAATTGTTATTGCGCGTCAAAAAAGTTCCGGCTCCGGCGGGGAAGCATTTGTTGGGACAGTAAGCGGTACATCGATTAGCTTTGGAAGTGCGGTTACGTTTGAGACCAGCAACGTAAGCCTTTATGTTGGCGGTTTAGCATATAATCCTGCTACTGGAAAATTTGTTTTGGCATATAGGGAAAGAGTGAATAATTACGCAAAGTGTAAGGTCGGCACTGTAAGTGGCACATCGATTAGCTTTGGAGCAATCGAAGGTTTTAATTCATCCAATACTCAACAAATCGTTGTTAGTTCTGACCCAACCTCAAACCATGTTGTTATCTACTACAAGGATACATCGGATAGCCAAAAGGGTGAGGCTAGGGTAGGAACTATAACGGGAACATCTATTGCAGTCGGTTCTTTGACTCAATACTCTGCGGGTGAAATAGGTAGACAGTCAGCAACGTACAATGTCGCGGCGGGAAAGCATGTGATCTTCTTTACCGATCAGAGTGACAATACAAAAGGATTTTTTTGTGAGGGAACAGTAAGTGGAACCTCTGTCAGCTTTACCTCTCCTGTAGAATATGAAGCTGGGACTACCGTCTGGGCTACGGGCGCGGCCTACATATCTGATGAAAAAGTTGTTGTTCATGCGTTTTCTGATAATTCGGATAGCGGTAAAGGCAAAGCAATTGCAATTCGTTCCGCCTACACAGAAGCCAACCTCACCTCAGAGAACTACATCGGCACAGCCGCCAGTGGCGCACCTAGTGGGCAAGGCGCAAAGATCAACATCAAGGGCGCTGTGGCTGAAGTGCCAGAAACTATCTATGAAATTGTAAGTGCCTCTTATGATAGTGTTAACTTTAGTGTATCGGGACAAGACGCAGACCCATATGGTCTTTTCTTTCGTTCAGATGGCGCAAAGATGTACGTTGCAGGGGATGCAGGAAACGATATAAACGAGTACAATCTTAGCACACCTTGGACTGTTAGTTCGGCTTCTTACAGCCAAAACTTTAGCGTAGCTTCTCAAGAGTCTGCTCCTAATGGCGTATTCTTTAAAACCGATGGAACTAAAATGTTTGTAGTTGGCACTGCTACGGACACTGTTTATGAGTATGCGTTAAGTTCCGCTTGGGACATTAGCTCTGCAAGCTACGGCTCTGTAAGTTTTAGCGTAGGAAGCCAAGACACTGCTCCAACTGATCTTGCCTTTAAGACTGATGGAACCAAAATGTTTATTTTGGGTAAAACTGGAGACAATGTTTATGAGTATGCACTGAGTTCTGCGTGGGTTGTGTCCTCTGCCTCGTATACTAGGAGCTTTAGTGTTGCCTCTCAGGAAACAGGCCCAACGGGTTTGTTCTTTTCTTCCGATGGCCTTAATATGGTGGTAGTAGGGGCAGCGGGTGTAAACAAATATGTTTTAAGCTCTGCTTGGGATATTAGTACTTCGTCTTACTCACAAGCATTTAGTGTCTCATCCCAAGAAAATGATCCACAGGCTTTGTTTTTTAAATCTGACGGTACTAAGATGTATGTGTTGGGATCGGGATCGGACACAGTTTATCAGTATTCAACGTCAGTATCACTAACCCCTGCACAAAGTTACTACGTCCAGACGGACGGCACATTAAGTACAACTGCCGGAGACCCAAGTGTATTCGCTGGCACTGCTGTAGCTGCAACCAAACTTATCGTGAAGGGCTAAGACATGGCACTAGATACCATTCCAAAGCAAGAGGGCGGTAAGCTCAAGGCCGTTGCATCTGGGACACTGCCAAGCGGTCAGCCTGTTGTGGTTAATGCTGATGGGACTGTAAGTGTTGTTGGGGGGTCAACTATATCTTCCAATCTTGGGTCAGCAACTGCTTTCGAAACAACAATTGCTGGTTTTTTGGGGGCTTCTTACGATAGCAATTCTAACAAGGTTGTTTTTGCCTACAAAGATGAGGGCAACTCTGCTTACGGAACAGCCGTTGTGGGTACAATAAGCGGCACATCCATTAGTTTCGGGACGCCTGTTGTGTACAGTAGTGTCAATTCAGACTTTCACACTTGTGCTTTTGATAGTTCAAATAACAAAGTTGTAGTTGGTTATAACGATAATGTTAATAACTTGGGAAAGGCCATAGTCGGCACTGTATCTGGCACATCCATTAGTTTTGGCTCTGCGGTTAGTTTCCCCGCCAGCAATGTTTGTAATTACATTTCTTCCGTATTTGATAGCAGCTCAAATAAAGTTGTTTTTGCTTACAGGGACGCTGGAGCGAGTCAAAGAGGGAAGGCGGCTGTTGCTACAGTAAGCGGCACAAGTTTGTCCTTTGGCTCTGCGGGAACCTTTTTAAACACTACAGGCAACGGCCCTGAGAATATGTGCATGGCCTTTGACTCCGTAAACAACAAGGTTGTTTTGGCTTTTCAAGATCGAAACGATAGCAATAAAGCCAAAGGCATTGTCGGCACTGTAAGCGGCACTGACATTTCGTTTGGCAGCATTTCAGAAATACCTAGCAGTAGTGCAGACATCGCAGAGGATGGCATGGGTGGTATCGCCTATGACGCCAGCAGTGAAAAAATTGTTGTTGTATATAGAGCTAGTAGTGTTTCAAATTACGGGCGCGTTTCTGTGGGAACCGTAAGTGGAACTAGCATTTCGTTTGCAGCCGCTGCTACCTTCGCAGCGTTTGCTACGGGAACAGGCGCTCAGACTCCTAAAATAGTGTACAATCCAACGGCTAAGAAAGTTGTGGTGGTTGTTGAAGGCACTAGTCAAAACAATCTTTATGAAGGCGTTGTTTCTGGCGACACGGTTACGTTTAGCTCTCCTTTAGCTTATGCAACATCCAGCCCACGCGCTTTGTCTAATCCCGTTTATGCAAGCACACCTGACAAAGTGGTTATAGGTTATCAGGCTGACAATAACAACGGCACTTCCGCTGTATACCAAACTGCTTACACCTCCACCACCCTCACCTCCGAGAACTACATTGGTATGTCTAGTGGGTTTGTTGAAGATAGTTCAGTTTCAGAATCAGTAGGAACTTCAGTTGTGTTCGAAACTGGGGGAATTGCGGATGAAGCCTCTTCCGCTTTTGACAGCAATTCCAACAAAACAGTTATAGCTTATGTAGACATAGGGAATGGTTCTGAGGGAACAGCGGTTGTTGGAACAGTAAGTGGAAACGCTATTAGCTTTGGGTCTGAGGTTAGTTTTTCTGGTTCTGGCGTTAGCACTAGATATATTGGTGCAACTTTTGACTCTTCAAACAATAAAATTGTTATAGCCTACCAAGATGCTAGCAACTCTCAATACGGCACAGCCGTTGTAGGGACTGTAAGTGGCACAACTATAAGTTTTGGAACACCCGTAGTTTTTGAGAGCGCAAATTGTCAGTTTGTAAGTGCAACATTCGACAGTAACTCTAACAAAGTTGTTGTCGCCTACGCGGATCAATTTAATGTTTCAGGCGCTGGAACAGCGATTGTGGGGACAGTCTCTGGAACGTCTATTAGCTTTGGCACTCCTGTTGTTTTTGAAAATGCTAATACGGATGAAATTTCAATAGGCTTTGACAGTAGCGCGAACAAGGTTGTTGTCGCTTATCAAGACGCAGGAAACTCCAATCATGGCACTGCTGCTGTTGGTACGGTATCTGGAACGTCTATTAGCTTTGGCACTCCTGTTGTTTTTCAGGCAGCAGACACTAGACATACTTCTACGACTTTTGACTCCAAAAACAATAAGATTGTTATAGCTTATGAAAACGATGGTAGTTCTGAACACGGTACTGCTGTTGTCGGGACGGTCAGTGGCACATCTATTTCCTTTGGCACTCCGGTCGTTTTTGCCGCCTCTGTTGTATCTCTCATAGATGCAACCTTTGACAGTAACGCAAACAAAGTGGTTGTGCAGTATAGAGACGAAACAAACAGTAATTACGGCACTATTGTTTCAGGCTCTGTTTCAGATACAACCATAACCTTTGACACTCCTTTGGTGTTTAATGCCAATACTTCTAGCAATTCAAATACCAACTCGTTTGACAGTAACGCAAACAAGGTTGTGATCGCTTATAACGACGGTGGAAACTCTAATAAGGGAACTAGCGCGGTATATCAAACGGGTTATACAGACATCACCAGAGGCCAAGTCGCAAGCGGTGGCGCTGCAACCGTTGACATCGTAGGCACGGTCTCCACAAACCAGATAGGCTTAACCGCTGGTCAACAATACTTCGTCCAGACAGATGGCACGGTAGGCACAACCCCTGCTGACCCAAGCGTCTTGGCTGGCACGGCAATATCTGCTACAAAGCTCGTAGTCAAAACATAAGGTGATGTTGTATGCCGCTTACCAAACTTCAGTTCAAGCCCGGTGTTAATAGAGAAACAACGTCCTACACGAACGAGGGCGGCTGGTTTGATGTGGATAAGGTGCGGTTTCGCTTTGGTATGCCCGAAAAGATCGGCGGCTGGGAGAAGTTTTCCCAATTTTCATACCTTGGAACGGCTAGAGCGATGCACCCTTGGGTGGCTTTGGACAATAGCCGCTACATTGGAATTGGCACAAGCCTCAAGTATTATTTGAATCAAGACAGCGGTGCTTTTTCCGATATTACGCCCTTACGCGCTACAACCGCTGCGGGGGATGTGACTTTTTCTGCCACCAACGGGTCATCAACAATTACTGTGACAGATGCAAACCACGGCGCAGTGTCCGGTGATTTTGTGACATTTAGCGGTGCGGCGAGTCTTGGTGGGACGATCACCGCAGGGGTCTTGAACCAAGAGTATAACATTACAGGGGTTCTGACGAGCAATACATACACAATCTCCGCCCGAACCGCAGGAACTACCGTTCCATCCATTACAGTGGACGGGCAACTCTCTCCAACTCTTGTGCCTGCAAACGGCTCCGATACAGGAAATGGTGGGTCGTCAGTTGTTGGTGCGTATCAGATTAATATCGGTCTAAACACCTCTACTTTTGGCGCAGGATGGGGCATTGGTTTTTGGGGTCGAGGAACGTGGGGTTCCGCGGCGTCCACTCCCGTGGTTACTTCTACACTTCGTATTTGGACACATGACAACTTTGGCGAAGACTTACTGGTTAATGTGCGCAACGGCGGGATTTACTATTGGGACAAGACCGGGGGACTAGGTTCTCGGGCCGTGAGCCTTGATTCGTTGCCCGGAGCGTCAACAACTCCCACCATTGCCAAGCAGGTTTTAGTTTCAGACCGTGACCGCCACATTATTGCCTTTGGGTGCGATACGGAAAGCAACCCCGGCGTTCAAGACCCGTTGGCTATCCGGTTTTCGTCTCAAGAATCTTTGACGGATTGGGGTGCTACTGCAACTAATACTGCGGGTGAGTTGCGCCTTGGTTCTGGGTCCGAGATTGTCATGGCGATTGAAACGCGCCAGCAGGTCTTGGTGTTTACAGACGAATCCTTGTACGCCATGCAGTACTTAGGTCCGCCCTTTACCTTTGGTGTGAACTTGGTGTCTGAGAATATTACGACTATGGGTCCGCTGGCCGCGGTTCCTGTTGAAGACAACGTGTTCTGGATGGGTCTTAAAGAGTTCTACGCATATGGTGGTACTGTTCAGCGCCTGCCATGCACTGTCCGAGACTATGTGTTTGACGACATTAATTTGGCCCAGCGCGAAAAGATTGTGGCTTCAAGCAACACCTCGTTTTCTGAGGTCTGGTGGTTCTACCCATCTGCTACTAGCGAAGTAAACAATCGCTATGTTGTTTACAACTATCAGCAGCAAATTTGGTACTACGGCACTTTGTCTCGCAGTTTTTGGATGGACAGGGGTATTTTTGACCAGCCGATTGCCGCAGGGCCTAACAATTATTTGTACTCTCAGGAGACGGGATTCGATGATGATGGCGCGGCATTTACTGCATACATCGAGTCGAGCCAGATCGACATTGGGGATGGTGACAGCTTTGCTTTCATCAAGCGCATGATACCGGATGTCACGTTCCGCGGCTCTACTGCGGCCAGCCCGAGTGCTAACTTTACAATAAAAACTCGCAATTTCCCCGGCGGGAATTATCTACAGTCTACGGAAAAGCAGGTTACCAAGACGGCTTCTGTTCCTGTTGAGCAGTTTACAGAACAGGTACATCTGAGGTTGCGAGGCCGTAGCTTTGCGATGCGAGTAGAATCGGAAGACTCCGGGGTAGGCTGGCGGCTAGGGTCTCCAAGGCTGGATATTCGGACTGACGGGAGAAGGTAGTGTCTCGTAACCTGATCCTTCCGTTCTTTGCGGTTCCTCCCACAGAATATGACCAGCAGTACTTCGCGAACTTAACGCGGAGTTTTGCTGTTTATATGGAGCAGCAGCAGAATCCGGGGGAAGAAAGAGCTACGAAACTTACTTTAACGGACTTACAAGCTGACGATTATGGTCTCGAAACAGGGGCATTGTTTCAGCAAGGTGGGTTTGTTAAGGTGACTTTAAGCAATAGCCCTCATGTGCGTGGGTCAACTGGCACGGGCGGGGTTGGAACAGTTACGGTGGTGACAACATGAGTGAAACTATTTTAACGATGGCGAACGGTTCGAAGTGGAAACCTTCCTCTAGTTCTGATACAGTACATTGTGTAAGCTGTGACAACGCAGTGGATACACCCGCAGAGGTCGCGAGTTACCCGGATGGTAATTGCCCAGATTGTGGCGAATCGTGGACAGGCGCAGAGCGACGTAGTACCTCTATAAACGTTACTGCCCCAGAAGCCATTTCAGGAGAAGCATGATGGCCGCTGCGCAACAGTACGAAACAATTACAATGCCAGATGCTGGAATTGGTAGTTTTCTAACGTCAAACATGGACGAGCTTGACGACAACGTTTTGATGTTTGGTCGCGAGTCAGGCATTAACTCTATGAAGGCTGTTGCGGATCGGATGGCCGCTCAAGGTCGAAATGGTGACAATTATATAATTCACGCCTCTGAAAAAGAGGTCATGGTTCCTCGTGAGGTGGCGGAAAACAACCCGGAGCTTATGGAGCGGGTTAATCAAGCTATATCTGCCGAGGGGGCCGATCCGGCAGCATATGTTGTTGGTTCAGAATTAAACTCAATTAACCCTTACACGGGTCAACGGGAGTTTTTCTTAAAGAAGCTTGTTAAAAAAGTTAAGAACGTACTGAAAAAAGCGGCAAAAGTTATTTTGCCTGTTGCGATAAACTATTTTCTACCGGGCCTTGGCACGATTGCGTCTGCCGCTATTGGTGCAGGTATCGGGGGCCTTGTTCAAGGCGAGAATTTTGGGGATGCGTTAAAAAGTGCGGCTTTAGGCGGAATAACCGCGGGCGTTGCATCGGGTATTTCCAGTAAGTTTAGCGGCGGCACGTTTATGGAGGGCGTAAAAGGCGGTCTTCCAGCAAGTTACAGCGGCGCAGGTTTAAAAGGCGCATTGCCTAGTTCTGGTGATTTTGCTTTACGCGGACCCGAAGCTCCGGGGTTCTTTGAACCCATGAAAACAGGTTATGCAGGCACAGACGCTTATGCTCAAAGTTTGTCCGCGGCACAAGAGGCTGCGGGTATGAACAAGTATCAGTTAGCTAAAGCAGAAATTGACAAAGCGAAAGCCGCCGGAATCACCTTGTCTCCCGATCAGGCGTTGACTCAGGTTTCGGCTAACGTAGGAAAATCAAGCGCCCTCGGCACGGCCGTTAAGTACGGGCTTCCAACACTCCTCGCCGCTGGAGCGGGGGGAGCTTTTGATCCGATCCCTGCCGAAGAGATTGACTTGTCCGGTTATGGTATAGACGTAGCCGACACCTCTGAGACTCGACTTGCTGAGGACCCCGGAAAATATAGCACTGGAGTTCCAACTCGGAGTCCCGGTTACATATCACCGTCTAACGCAATTTACTCTGGTCAACCTTTGACCACGGCGGCTTATCTTCCAAACCAAGGCTCATATAATCCTATCGTTCCGTCTAACACCTACGCAGCCTTAACCGATCAAAACGCGGGAACAATGGTTCCAAGTGGCGGTGGTTCTTCAACTTATGTCCCACCTTCCCCGGTTAACATCCCCGGATACGACCCAACAGTAACGGGGATGCGTCCTGCTCCGTTGTACGGCGTAGATCAATTTGGCAACCCGGTATATTCGCCTTACGCTGATCCGATAATGCCTGCACAATATGCTTCTACGGCCCCAATTACTCCCGTAAACGCTGCAAGAGGTGGCGCGATGGACTTTCCGCGGCGCACGGGCCAGATAGAAGGCCCCGGCACAGAGACTTCTGACGACATTCCCGCGATGCTTTCTGACGGGGAGTTTGTTATGACAGCGCAGGCCGTTAGAAATGCGGGTCAAGGCGACCGTCAAAAAGGTTTCAGGAAGATGTACGATATAATGCGGGCATATGAAGGAGGGGCGGTAGCATAATGGCTGAAGAAGTTGTCCAGATAAGCAGACAGGACCCTGCTATTGAAGCCTACCGTTTAGGGCTTTTAGGTGATGTTCAAACATACATCAAAGATCAGATTGCGGCAGGAATGCCCGCGGAAACAGCGTATCAGGTTGCGGGTTTAACCGCTCCGGAGACGGCGGCTATTCAAGCGGCGGGTTCGGGCATCGGTGCTTACCAGCCTTTTTTGCAAGCGGGTGAAGCCGCTATTCAGGGTGGTCAAAACATTCTGACGGGCTCTGCAATGCCTTCTTTGCAGCAAGCTGAAACAACTACAGGCGCTTCTCAAGACATTATTAACCAAGCGGCGCAACTTGCTGGTGCGCAACGCGCTGTTCCTTACACATATCAACAGGCGGCGGCACAAACCGCGGCAGGGATTGGCGGCTTTAATCCTTTTGAAGAGCAGGTTGTTCAGAGGTCTCTTGATGATGTTGCTCGTCAGGCGGGAATACAGCAACAAGGGATTCGGGCTCAAGCCGTTGGCTCTGGAGCTTTTGGCGGTTCGCGTCAAGCCGTTGCCGAGCAAGAACTTTTCCGCAACGCTTTAGATCAAATGGGTCGAACATCGGGTCAGTTGCGGCAAGCAGGCTTTGATGCGTCTATGGCGCGTCGCTTGCAGGAAGCTCAGTTGTACGGAAACCTCGGGGTTCAGTACGGTCAGCTAGGTCAACAAGACGTTTCACAACTTGGTGATTTAGCCAAGACGCAGATGCAGCTTGGTCAGGGCCTCGGATCGTTGTCCGCGCAATACGGTCAGTTTGGTTCGGCATTGGGTCAGCTGGGCGTTCAACAGGCAGGCATTGGCGAGATCGGCCAAAATATTCGTGGGTCTCAGATTCAAAACGCTCTTACCGCGGGCGGACTACAGCGCGGCATCGATCAGTCGGCGCTTGACGCGACTCGCCTTACAAATGTTCAGGCACAACAGTATCCGTATCAACAGTATGGCTTCTTGTCAGACATTTATGCGGGTATACCGACTTCACAATCTACAATTACAGCATCTTCTGCACCTCAAGTCTCGCCGTTTCAAACGGCTCTGGGCTTGGGTATCTCAGGACTTAGCGCCGCGGCGGGCGCATCAAAAGCGGGGTTATTCTAATGAACAAAGGCTTCAAATCATTACCTGAAAACGTTCAGCGGAAGATCGACCCTGAAATGGCTAAAAAATACATGGGCGGCGGTGCCGTTATGGATCGACCTTTATTCCGTCAGGCAGGAGGGCCCGCGGCCCGCAGTCCTGAAGAGATGGCGGCTATGGGTCAGCAATACTTGATGCAGCCCCCAGCGGCTGCGCCACAAGGCGAAGCGGATGCTATGGCAATGCTTCAACAGGGCGAAGCGGCTGGAATGCAGCAAGGTCAGCAAATAGGTGAAATGTACGGCGAAGCCACTATGGCAAGCTTAGACGCCGCTGAGGACCCGAAAAGTTTGATTGACGCAATCCGGGGAAACGCCGCTCCCCTTGAAGCGCGGTACACGGAACTTGCGGGTTTAGTTGGGGAAGAAGACGCCCAGCAAACTCCTGAAAGTGTGCTAGCTTTGGTTCAACCCACCATAATGATGACCGAGGAAGGCGCTGTAGACAGCGGTATCGGGGAGCTTATGCAGGGTCTGATGGGCGAAGCGGAAATGACCGAAGGCAGCGGCATGGATCAAGGGGTTGGCGAACTCATGGCAATGGGGGCGGGCAACACACCACCCGCAAATTTTAATCAGGGTGGGCCCGTAGAGGTCCGTAAGTTTGCTCCCGGGGGCTCTGTAATATCTGAAGCTCAAAGGATGGCCCCTGATTTTCAGAAATACTTTGAAGGCGCGTTTGACCAACAAGCGCGGGCCGCGGACCTTCAAGAGCAACGAGAGATGTCTCAAGCGCAGATGCTGTTTGACATTGCAGGCACCGCTTTGAATTTTGCGGGTAATACGCAGGGTCGATCTATTGCGGAACGCTTGGCTAATGCGGCGGCTCAAACACAATTGACGGACAAGATCGGAACGCGGGCCGCGGGCATGTTGAGTGCTAAACAAGCGCAGGCTGCGGAAGACCGTCAGATGCGGATGGCTGGCTTGCAAGCAAGCTTGGGTCAGGCTCAGACTAACAAAGCTGCGGCAGATGCTTTAGAGTTAGCCGCGGCCAAGGCCAAGCCCGGGGACGCTAAGTATCAAAGACTTATAGGTCCAAACGGGGAAAAGCTGGGTACTTTTAACGTTTCAACGGCGTCCGGCGTGGCTGACTTAGACGCTGCAATTAAGAGTAACCCCGATGCTACTTTGTATAACGTTGGTACGGAGCCTGCGGATAGCAGCAAGTCGGACCTTAAAATTGTTGTATCACCCTCCGGACAAGCGCAAACGTTTGATCTAAGTACTGCGGACGGTCGAAAAGATTTTAACGCTGCTTCCAAAGTAGACGGCGCAAAAGTTTATAACGTTGGCGCGGCCCCAACAGATGCCGGGTTTAAAACTATTACACTGTATGACCCGAACAACCCCACAGTTCCGGTCACTAGACCAACAAACACTTTGGAAGAACGGCAGACCGTAAGTGATCTTCTTAAAGGGGGTTATACAACTGACGATAAAGTTGCCGCGGCAACAATTACCGACGAGTTTGCTCAAAAAAGAGAAGACCGCGCGGAACAGCGAGATATTGCAGCGGAAGAAAGAGCTTTGGCAACTACCCTTGCCGCAGAAAAGCGTCTTGAAAGCACAACGATTAGCAAAGAAGAGCGGGCTGTTCTTATGGCAATTGCTTCTGAAGGCCGTGCGCAGCAACGGCTTATCGACACCGAAGCTCGCTTGCTTGCAACTACTCTTGGATCAGAAGATCGCAAACAAGCAACACTTGAAGCGCAAGAGGCTCGTGACGAGCTTGCAGCTATTAGAAGAGAAAACCGCGCGATACAGGCTCAGATTGAAGCAGAAAAACGTGCTCTTGCAACTACAATTGCCGCGGAAGATCGTGCAGTGGATCGTGAAAAAGTCGTATATGGTCGGAACCGCGCGGATGAGCTTGCAGACATTGCTGCGCAGATTGCGTCTACGATTGCCCAAGAAGAAAGAGCTTTGGGTAGAACCCTAAATGCAGAAGAGCGGGCTCAGACAACTTTCGAAACTCGTCAAGCTATAATTCAAGGATACGACCTTGCAAGGTTAGCGGTTGCTCAAGGGCTTAGAGACGAAAGTCAGATCAACGCCGAGGATCGCGCAGCCATTGTTAATCAAAACAACTTTGAACGAGATCAAGCCGCAAAGGTTGCTGCAGAAAACCGCGCTGTTGCTAACCGAGACACCATTGAGTTGCGTGAAATAAACGGCGAGCTTGTTCGAGTTGACACGCTCACCGGAGAGACTGAAGTTATCTTCGGCGATCCGACTGTTCCAGACCCGTCTATGGCGCAGGTTACTCTTCCAAACGCCGACGGCGTCCCTGTAACGACCGTGATCGACATTACAAGCCCGCAGGGCAAGGCTTTGATAGAGCAAGTTAACACTGCAAATGCCGCGGCTCCCGGCTCTGCCTCGTATCAAAAAGTTCCAACAGCAAGCACCGCGGTCCGCGGCTTTTTTGTTCCGGGTGAGGGCGTATTTACTTCTTACGACGGCAGAACATACGTTGATGAAGATGGTAACGCTAAACCGCTTCCGGGTGGTGCATTTGAAGTGTCCAGCACGATTGCTTACGAGGTTGCTAAAAACGAGAAGATGGCGGCGGGCGCACAAGCTCAATTGGACGCTTTGGACGCAGAGCTTCTTAAAGGTATGACCAAAATAGATGGTTCGCCCCTTTCCAGAGCGGACATGGCCGAAGTTAAAGACGCATTTGCTGCGGCTCGTAAAGGTACAGGGTTCTGGTCAAAAGTATATGCCGGAATTGATGCTGTTGCTGGGGGCTTGGCTCCGGAAGCCTTTGGCGAACTGTTTAAGGACACTACGGATGCTCGTCAGTTTGTCAAAATGATCCGCGTTATGGGTCGTTCTGCTCTAGCTTCTTCGCCGAGATTTGCGGTTGCGGACTTACAAACAACCGAGCAGTTGTTTCCAAATGAGCAAGCTTTGTTGGCGAGCCCTAAAACGGAATCGCGGAAACTTAACGATATTGTGGGCTATCTGGCAGAAGAAAAGACTCGGATTCTAGAAATGTTTGCAGGCGGGACGCCTATGGACAGCACGATGAAGTCTACTCTTAATCAAAAGTTGTTTGAAATTGATCGCCTTGAAAGTATTCTGGGTCCAATTACACTGCTTGGTGAGGCCAGTATAAACCAAGAAGCGATTGAAGCTGCGAAAGCTTCGATGCGTAAGAGAAAAAGGTAGATTAACATGGCAGACACCTTTCCTGTTCCCGTTGTTGAACCAGCCGTTGAACCCGTTGCTCCGTCGCTTCCTTTTTTAACATATGACAAAGATGAGTTTGAAACGGATGTAAGTCTTTTTGGCGGGAACACCTCCGCCTTTACTTCTAGCATGGTCGAGGTTTTAGCCGAGGATTTTCCAGAGCAACCTGACTACATGACTTACAGTGGTCTAAGAGACGGTACTGCACCAATCTTAGACACCATTCCAGAGTTGGCGGGCTTATCTCCAGCCGAACGCAGGTTGTCGGACAACGATATTATTGAGTTCTTTGCAAGAGATTTAGAGGGTGAGCCCATTCAAGCGGGTACTTTCCTTGGCGGAGCAAAACGTGAGATTATTCCTGCGGCAGCGTCTGTTCCAACCTTTATGGGCGGTTTTGCTTTAGGACAAACCGCGGTTGCGGGTGTTCCTCCTGTTGGACCTGCCGCGGTCCTGAGATTTGGGCTTCCGTTTGTAACAGGAACGGTTGGCGCGGGGCTTGGCTACTTTGTCGGAGAGCAAGTAAACGATGCGATCCAAGGTGAAGAATCTCCAATCCTGCCGGGAACGGCAGCGGCTTACGAGGCGGGAAAGACTGCGGCTGGAGCTTTTGCATGGCTTCCGATGCCGTACATGGTTCCGAAACAAATCAACTTTGGTGTGGAGTTAGCGGAAAACCTTG
>Ga0181390_1000171_pt1 | contig 27337 bp, 50 predicted proteins | sample 13SPOviralmetaG_FD_130085 | JGI IMG/M metagenome (GOLD analysis project Ga0181390, IMG submission 130085) | Marine viral communities from the oligotrophic San Pedro Time Series (SPOT) site, San Pedro Channel, CA, USA - 13 SPOT_SRF_2010-07-21 | ecosystem: Environmental > Aquatic > Marine > Strait...
AACCGAAAAAGTGCCAAAAAATAAAAAAAGTTTTGGTAAAAAAGAGGTTGACTTTACCTCTAAGAGAGACTATACTGTATATAACAGTTAGGGCAAAGAGGGTTAGGGCTACTGAATTCCCCAAGTAGAAGACAAACACTACCGATGCCTGATGGTTCAAGACCACCAAAATAGTCATCCAATTCCTACCGACCTCCCACAAAAGACACAGAAAAAACCCTGCTAGATCAATGACTTACACCGGTCTGACCTCACTAGACACCTGTTCGACACCACCTCCCTCTCAGACCAAAAACCTAGACCAAACCGAGATCGACCCCTCTGAGACCAAAAAATCCAATGAAATCAAAGACTTATACACAGTAGTAGAACTGCGTAGTGAAGAACACATAGTAGTGAAAGGTAGTAGTAGTGATTGACTCTTATATAGTGTAGTGAACCACAATGACCTCCTAGCCTCCTTTATGGCTTTTATTGATAGTGACTATTAGGTCTATTGAGGTGGTATTGAGGCCATAGTGATAGTAGAGCTAGTGAACCTTGATCTGCTGCAGTGAGAGAGTCTATATAGCACAGTGTAAAAGCGTATAAGCCACAATGGAGGGGCCGAAGGCCCCTAGTGTGATGCTATAATAACCACCACGACAGACGATTTTAGGGCTATTGTAGACCCCTATAATGGTGGTGTGGTGTATAGAATCCAAGTCAAAATATACATCAAATACCTTTTTATAGAGTAAAAAATTTTTCCTTGACCGTGGTGACGAGAGGCATAGTTCAAATACTTTTGCCATTTCTAACCCTTACTGTCACTCTATATAGACTCTGCCACTGCAGTTAACCAAGGTGCTTCTACAGTCGCATATACAGTCTCTTACGCAGGTTTTAACCCCTCTATTATATACGAGCGTTCTAGCGAAGTATATGAACGAGTATGCGAGTTCTATGTAGGTGTTAGGTGTATATGCGTGTATGGGCGCAGCGGGGCCTCTAGGTGGTCACCATGCAGCGGGGCCTTTTAGGATAGGCTGTTTATATAAGTGTATATGATCTAGTCAGACTGCACGATATAGGTTAACCACAGTTCCCAATAGTCACATATCGTGGTTATGTCATCACAAGGGTCGTCTTGATAGTTATATGCGAATTCCGTAGACATTTAGTGTAAATCAGGATCTCTGCCCAGTCCTTTAACACTTGACTTGGTATATGTTTCAATTTCAATATCATTGTTGGGTTCGTCTTGCTTACAAAAATACAGTACCTCTGTGGCTTGTTCCAGTGTGGGAATACCATTTGCTAGTATATTCATAGTAGTGTGGTCATATATTCTGTAAAGTGTGATCATGAGTTATTTAATAGTGATTTTGATATCATTAAGTGATCACAAATTGTTGCACAACCGCTTCGCGGCTAAGAGCTTAACCGCTGGGCCCTTCGGGTTCTGTTTCTGACTTTGACCCTTTGTTATTGAACGTGTTGATGTCAATTATGTTTGAACTGCCGTCATCTTGATCGTTGTTCACAAGTGTAAGGTTAGGCTTTTCAGTGGTTCTAAATTGAGCTCCATAAAGAGGGATTCTTTGATTGCGATCACCCACTATGGGCACTTCATCTGAATCAAACTCAATATGATGCTTCTCAATGAGGAATCGATCAGCCACTTCATCTAGAAGCGTGTATATGTCGTTTCTACATTCATCATCATGCTGTAGATCGGCTACACCTGCTGATATAGTGAGCACACTCTCTAAGAACGAACGAGTTTCATCGTCCAGTTCATAGGGTGGGCCTAGTGGGGGTAATTCTGCGTTCATTTAGGCTAGTTCCTCTTCTAGTAGGCTGAGATAGTGATATAGGCAGTCCATTTGTGCCAATTCACGTGGGCTTAACGCTCCATGAACAGTTTCTTGTTGATTAAACACCGCAATCTCGTCCATAAGCTCGTCATAGGTCATAGTTTCAGGATGCTTTCTTGAACTAGTCCATGTAGAGCCAGCCATTATGCTGACTCCTCTGTTTCTTTTTCTTCTTCCAGCTCTTCTTGAATATATTCAGCTCTGCTTTCAGTAAGATCAAGTTGACTGTCCAGTCTATCATATAGCTCATTGCCACTTGAACCATAATCGTTTAGATAACTGGCTCTAGCATGGTCTGATATGCCATCTAGGAACTCATCTTCTCCGTTTTCATATGATCCAGCAAAGTCCATACCGCCTTCTTCATATAGTGCTGAGATTGAACAGTCTTCGTTGAGCTCTAAGAATGAGTTATAAGCATCAATTGGTGGAGCCCAGGCTGAGTCGAACCAACCACTGATAGTGCTAGTTCCGTCACCATTGTCATGTAGATCTAGTCCTTCTAGGTCCACGTCCCACTTGGTTCCCCAGTTGCTTACTCGCCAATCATACCAGTTATCACCATCACTTGGCGCTTGGGTATCATTGAGTTCTGATGGCATTGGCACCATCGCCTGTAGTAGACCTGAGTCTTCTTGACCTGCCTTCTCAAACAGATCTTTGATCTTGTCTGTAGGTCCGTTTATATCGATTGAATTATTACACCAGTTTGGCATATTGCCCTCCTAAAAAATAAAATGTCTGCTTCATTGCCTTCATTGTTTATACAGTATAGCCTCTACGAGAGAAAAAGTCAAGCAGTTTGGCACCTTTAATTTGCCAAAACATATTCTTGATTCTTCTTGAGGTTCCACTTTTCCATTACAGGCAGTCCGAACTCGTCTTCGTCTACAGCCACATAGGCCACAGTCTTTTTGACTATGCCGTAGCGATAGCCCTGACCAATTACATCTCCTACCCATATCTTGTGTGGAAAGTCTTCGCACCAGCTGAACGGATCATCGTTCAGGCTATATTCAAATGAGTTGCCTACGTCTTTTTCAACAAAACAACCAATTGGATCTTTAGTGTGAGTCCAGTATGCCATGTTCAGGTGCTCCTCTTTGCCCTTATTGTTTATACAGTATAGCCTCACTTGGAGGCTATGTCAACCTTTATTTTGCCAATTAATTATGACATTCAGCGTCTGCAACACCGTCTAGGTATGCCTGTTTGGCAAGTGGATTGCTCAGATACTGTTCTGGTATTTGGAACATCGCAACGTCAAGGTATTCACAATCGTTCATTACCTGTGTGGTGTAGGTATGAGTACCTAAATGATCACATACGAAATTGAAGTATTCGCACATATGCACAAAGTCTTCACCTATCCAGTCCCAGTCTTGTTCTTCTTTCATGTCGTAGAGATCATCATACTCCATGCTAGACAGTTTATCAAATGCTTCTTGATTCACAATGTCAAGTGTCTTTACGTCAACGCAACCGTAGAACGGATTGTTATCAATGTAATCACAGCTGATTACCAAGTATCTAAAACGCTCTAGATTCATCTCGTAGAAGTCTTGGTTGTTATAGGTATATTCTGTGAAGTTGTCTTCCTTGTCCCAGAAGAAATCAATTGTGGTTTTGTTTTTCATATAGCCCTCCAGCTTTAATGTTTTATTATATACATTATAGCCTCTAAGAGGTATAAAGTCAAACTCTATTCAACCAAAACAGGATCTTTACCTGTGACAAGGAAGAGCTTTTGAATAATGGCGTTCACAGATACACTAGTCAAGTGACCTATAACATCATCATTGGTAAACCCAAAGCCTGGGAGTCTAACGAAGTCTTTACCTTCAAAGATAGCAATTTCATATAGACCCTTAGCGCCTCCATAGGCACCTTGACCTGTAATCACACTCAGTTCATACTTGCCAAAGTTAAGAGAAACATAGTCAGGCCCATAGTCTCTTTTGTTAAATTTTATCTTCTCAATATCCATACCACTACCTCCTAATGGTTATTTGATTGCGAGCCACATCTACCAAACTGGCATCAGCCTTGGTCAAAACGTCTAACAATAACCTTTTTTCTTCTAAGTAAATCTTAGCGAACTTTGGGTCATGTGCTACGATGCTCTCAGTATTATCAATCATGTCAGCGACTTTAATAGTTTGAACTGAAGCAGATGCCTTGCTCAATCTATCTCTGTCCATGGCCTTTCTTGCCTTTCTGTTCGGACCACCTTCTACTTTTGGTGGGTCACTTAAAGCCACAACCATGTCGGCAACGTCTGCGCCGAACTCCGTTACGATGTCTTCTTTGGTGATCTCGGTATCCTCAATTACATCATGTAATAAGGCCGCCGCCAATGCATTTTGGTCTTTAAGAACCGTTTTAACCAAACCCATTACTCTAATAGGATGGGTCACATAGGGTTCGCCAGTGTATTTTCTAACCTGACCAATTGCGCCGTGAGCCGCTCTTGCGAACAATTCAGCTCTATCTACTATGTCACTCATCTTCATACCTCCTTGGGTATTTTGGTTTCCGTTGGACCTTTGAACGGTCTCTTTCAACTTTAGGCCGATAAGGACCATCAAGATCTCTTACCTGTTTAGCAACCCAGTTCCTGGGCTTTGGTGCTTGGGGTCTACGATTTGTCTGTTTCTTTGCCATTTCTCATAAACTCTGTTTGCCTTCATTGTCTATATAGTATAGCCTCTTAGAGGTATAATGTCAACCTCTCATTTGCCAAAAGCAGTCAAGAGAACAGGCCCCTAAGGACCTGTCTCATTCAGTTCTACTAGAATTAAGCAGTAAACATTTTTGCTCTAGAACCTGTCACATCTCTTGAAGTGATTGCGTATCTAGTCTTACCAGTAGTCGCCACGTCTGTTTTGACGTTAAGACCTGCAGCTCTGAGCTCACTCATTCTTGCTGGTAACTGTTGGATACCAAATCTTGCTTTGGCATCTGCCGCTGTCAAAGATTTTCCTGTGCCTCTTAGATAAGTTTCTAAAAATGCTTTTTGGTTAGTTTTAATTTTTGTAAATGCCATTATGGGCCTCCATTATTAAAGTTTATTAAAATTCAACGATCGGAATATCCTCTCATTGTTTATACAGTATAACCTCAGTCGCTATAAAAGTCAACCGGTTTTGGCAACCTCGAAGTTATCGTCGTCTACCCAAACAACCTCATCAATATCCCAGATGTTCTCATAGGTGCATACGAACTCTTTCTTAGTCTTCTGACATTGTAGTTCGACCAGCTTCTGTTCCGTATCCCGTTTGGTTAATACTCCAAAGCCTTCGTAGTCGCCTTGACTACCGTAGGGTTGATCACTTAGATTTGGAAAGGGTCGACCTAAAGCGTCTAACGCCACATTGGTTGCCTTAAATTTACAGGCATAACTCTTTCCTGGAATGATATCTTCAATCTTAATCATTAATCTAACTCCTCTACAGTAATTTTTTCTGGTAATGTAAAAGTGAAAGATTTATCTTCAGTGACTTCTGCACCTTTAGACATCACCCAGTTCACTCCTTCTTTTACCTTATTGCCACCTGCTTGGATTTGATCAGGGGTAATTACACCATACCCAACCAACCCTAAAACTAGAGCGGCACCAATTGCTACTTTAATCACATGGACCTCCTTGGTTCATTATTGTTTTTATTATAGACTCAGCCTCAGGATAAGTCAACATCGAATCAACTACACGATCAACCAAATCAATATGTCGTAGTTCTTCTTCTACGATTAATCTTTGGTAGGCTTCTGGTGCTGTTTCGTTAGATACGGTTCGAGCGTGTTCAAACCAACTCGCTTGTCCGTTTGGCCAATTAGGATATTGGTATGTGAAACTGGCACTAATGCCTTCAAACGGTGTAGTATTCGGGGACTTCGCCATCTACGGCCTCCTTGATTCTATCGTTTACGATTTGAGAGTGTTTACACTTACCTCGAAAGGTAAACCCTGGGCACTCACATTGAAAGCCTTTAGGGTGAAGTTCGACAGCATAATGGCCATCGCCTTTTGAATTTGGTTCTTGCCACACAAGACCTTCAAACAGATCTCTGTTGAAGTCGAATGTAGGCTTAAAGAATGATTCTTTATATTTGGCCATAATCAATCAGCTCACTTTTCTTAAGGTCTTTGAATACATCTTTGACTCTAGCATTGTATTCGTCTTCGTTCTGAGCAAGACCTTGCAATTTACTGAGCCAAACATTTTTCATATCTTCACTCAGTTTAGGTTGGGTGGCAAGTAGGCGCCTAATAGACGCCGCCCTGCTAGCCTGTTTACCTTCTGAATAAGGTCCCAATTTACGCTCCTACCTTCACAGGTGTTACCAAAGACGCTGTGACTTTCCAACGACTTCCGCCGCCTACGTCTACAACCAAAGTCTTTGGGTTTACCTTGAGCACCGTGCCTTGAAGTGGGCCTTGGCGTCCTTCAAACGATACAATGTCGCCTACATTTACGCTTCGAGCCACCTGTTTGGCTAGGTGTGTTCTTTTGAGTTTAATCACTTCAACTATTTCGTTGATTTGATCGTGGTCCATCTGATAGATGAGTGTAGTTGCCTTAGTTACCAAATTATTCATATCTTAAGCCCTCCAGCCTATAAGTTTTGCTTCATTGTTTATACAGTATAGCCTCTAAGAGGTATAAAGTCAACCTCTCATTTGCCAAAACCTAGCCCCAGTTTGATAATGGGACTTGGCTCATGCTATCTGGATCTGTAGATTTCTTTGGAGAAACGTCTTCATCGTCAAACTTTTTGACGCCAATGCTAGCCATATCAGATGCTGTAAATTTAACATCCTTACCACTTGCATTTAACTCAGACTGAGCTCTAAAGATGTGTTCTAATGAACCCGGACCTTCCCATAGCTCATTGAGTGCCTCATTGATATCTTCAATTGGAATCCTTCTCATTCTCAATTGACCAAACTTTAATTGTAGATATCCAATTAGGACTTCGGGAATCCTTCGGTAGTCAGTGATGGCCCAAGTGCCTGCAAAGCCGTTTACCGAATACGGATTATCTATATCTTTTTTGTAGAAAGCCATTTTGTTTTCGACTTCCTGGTTAATCATTTCTTCTAAGTTCATATTCACTCCTCGTTATATTTTAGAATCTCAACTTCTCCTTCCTTTTTACGAGTTTTGAGATATCCTTTAAAAATTAAATTATCAATGGTCTGTTCAATCGTCTTGCGATGAGTTGATCTATAAACCATTATCCCTGTGGCTACGCTCCCTACCAAATAGGCAAAAAACAGCCAAGCCATATCACCAGTGAACATTAGATGCTCGCCGAATCGTATGACGCCATAGAACGAATTGGGCTTCTGTCTCTCGACGGGCCTTCGTCTACCATTACTTCGATGCCTTTTACTTGCATCGCATTAATGAACTTTGGTGCATCGCAATCTTCTTCAAGGTATGCGGTGCCTCCACGAACATATGAATATTCTGAAATATCAGTTTCAATGCCTAACATTTTTAGTTCGTGAATTTTAACTGCTAACCAGCCGTGACCTGCATCACTGTGGAATTTTTTTGTTACCGTTGCCATTTTATTCTGCCTCCTTGGACATAAGTTCGAAGCCGATTGATGTCATTAAAGAATCTCCCAAGTTTGGAAAACGCTCTATTAGTTCTTGAACAAAGATGCTTCGTTGATCTTCATTCATTCGTGCCAAGTCCTCAACAGTAGATACTGCCGTGAATTTAGTTTTGATCTTTTTAGGAACTTTAATTGCCTTAGCCGCTTTTGGCTGATAGACATAAGGTTTGTTCCACTGACCAATGTTGATGTCAGTGTAATGTGAGCGATGGAAATAATCAGTCATCGCATCATCTTCATTAAAGTAGTCTGGGCCTTTCATGGCCGCCAGCAATTCGTTAAGAAAGTCACGAGCCGTTGTATTTTCGGCATAGTGATCATCAATCCAATATTCATTTACTTGAATATAATTGTCACCGTGGGTGTAATTACCAGAAAAATCAATAGCGCCTGAGCGAATATTGACAACCAATGTTGAATGATTACGAACTGCTATTGAGCCTTTCATGTTATACTTTTTCAACACGGCTTTGATGCCTGGTGCTAGTTTTGCCTTGTCAGCTTGTGATACATATGCCATTTTTAGTGCCTCTCTTCATTGCCTTAATTTGTTTATACAGTATAACCTCTAAGAGGTATAAAGTCAACCTTTTTTGGCTGGTGTCGCTTTTTTCTTCTTCCTACCCCAACCGTGGGTATAAGCAATTTCATCTTGCTCTGTTCGTGCGCCTGGCTCACAGTATTCAATTTCTCCGCCATTGGCTAAAAACTCTGCGACTAATTTTTCATGCTCAGATTTTTCTTCTGCTATCTGCTCATTCTCTTTAAATAATTTCAATTTACATACTCCAATATGATTCTGAAAGTGGGTTCATATAATGTGGTTGATTGATTGAAGCGGTATGAGTTATCTTCTTACCAGTTCCTGGACAGATACCTGTTTGGGTTATTGTCTTTTCAATTTTAGAATGGTAGTATTCTGCTTCTGCAATGCCACATTTATATAGTGGTGAATTTTCTTCTTTGGCTTCGTCTCTATCACGCTCAAAACTATACTTAGATGCCAACAGTTCAAAACGATTAGTTTCAAATTTCTTGTGCATTCTAGTCATTGCCGCCTTAGCCGCCGCCATTGTTTTATACTCTGCCTTAAGGTAATGTTTACCGCGAGTTGGATTAGATTCAATCCTTGATGTTGCCTTGTTATAAATGTAGAACATATTTTGCCTCTCTTTGTTATTTGCCTAACTGTTATATACAGTATAGCCTCTAAGAGGTATAATGTCAACCCCTAATATGCCAAAAGAGAGCCTAAATTTATCCAAAATATGGATAACCTCGAATCACTCGGAGTTGTCACAAAATTTGTTTTAGAAACAATGACTTAGCAGGGAAAGAAAACTTAAGAATATCAGTGACTTACTGACTGTCCCCATTTACATCAAAACCTTTGGCTTCCATTTCATCTAACCATTTTTGGTAACTGGTTTTGACATCTTGGTCTGAATTTGGAATAAAAATCCAACCTTCACCACATCTGATGCATGGATCATGAGGGGCATAGCCAACATGATTCCCATTGCCAATGAGGGGCTCAATGACTGGAAAGTTATAGTGACTCTGATCCATAGTGGAGCAAGCACTAAGGCTAATAGCACTAATAATGGCTAGTAGTGAACCTTTAGTAGTAGTTATTAGTGACATTATGTATTGTCTCCGTCAGTAGATTTTACATCTGTTTTGTTAAACAGTTTGTTTGCTTTCTGGAACCATGGATGGTCACTTTCCCATATCAAAGGAATACGTGCCTGACGCTTTTCCTCTTCTTGTACAACTGCACCTATGTACGCAAATGTACCTGCAAGTGCAACGGCTACAAAGCCTATTAACGTTTCTAATAACATAACTATCTCCTTCCTTAAAATAAGGAATCTTTCAATTAATGTTACACTATTGTAACGGATATAGGGCCAGAAGTCAATGGACTTTGGTAAACTTCTTTTCCCATTCCCATGATTGGTTGAAGCGATTGCAGGTCTCTTCCAGTATGGTTAGGCTACCACACCTCAGCATGATTTGATCACTTAGAGTGTCTAAGAGAAACCATTGTTTGCCGTCGCTAGGATATATTCTATAACGCATAAGTCTATTTAACCCTAGCAGCGGGGTCGACATCAAAACCGTGCAGCGGGGTCTTTACTATAATAAATACTTTACAGCAGTTCGCTAAGAGGAGATTCCTATGACATTACGAAATATAAGCCTGAACTTAGAATTAGGCCAAACAATCCTTGTTGGACAAAACAATGAGCCAGCAACTATCACAAAGATAGAGTTTCACGAAAAGTCTGGAGAGGTTAATATTAATACCACCAAAGGACCACGTAAGGCACTTACATTTCGATTATGTGAACAAGATGATGTTGATCAATACGAGAACCCAGCCGACAAATACAGATAAATACTTTTATGAGACTAAGTGAATTTACAGAAATCGACAGTGATGTTGAAGAAAAAGCAAGTCGTAAACTATGCAAAAGTTCAACGCCTAATAGTAAGTTAGGTGCAAGTAACCTTGCATCATGTAAGTCACAAGGTTTTAGACGTAGAGAAGGTAAGAAGAGTCATAAACTTGGAAAGTCTAAGAACTCTCGAGTTAAAGTCGGAGGGAAGAAGATTAAAGGCCAAAAGTATGGCGGACCATTACCTGATTGGTCTTGAAACATGAAACTACAAGGAAAAGTTTTAGTTTCACATCCTAATCTGTCAGCAGGGATCTTCAACAAGTCTGTTATATATTTGTACCAACATGAAGCAAAGGGTGCATTAGGCGTTATCTTAAACAAGCGTTCAAACTTTAGTGTTGCAGACATCATGGCACAAAAGGGTATTGCTTACGAACAAGGGCACATGGTATTCACTGGTGGCCCAGTTAATCAACAAGCACTTCAAATAGTTCATTCAGATGATTGGTACAGTCAGAACACATTACAATTACCACAAGGGTTAGCAATAAGTAGCGACACTGTCATGATGGAAAAGATTGCTATGGGTAATGAACCAAGTCTATGGAGAACATTCGCTGGCATGGCAACATGGGGGCCTGGACAACTAGAAGCAGAACTAGAAAGGCCTAATAGCTGGATGGTAGCACAAGCAGATTACAGTTTAATATTTGATTACGCTGACCACGAACAGTGGATGAAGGCAATTGAAACAGTCAGTCAGTCTGTTATGGACAACTACATCTAAGCAAATAAATATATTTGAAAGGGGACAAGATATGTCGCACTCCATTTCAAAACAGAAAATCCAAAGCGTTAGGGAACAGCAACACAAGTTTAAACCTGGCACATACAAATACTTAGAACTACAATCGATACTTGATAAGATATTTGCTGAACGTTTTTTGGTTTACACAACAGGAGAACGTTCAAATGAAATATTGGACTAAACTATTATTTGTAGTAATAGTATTACTAATACCCGTGACAGCATCAGCTGTAACACTAGGCGCACAATTTCCTTGTGATACTTACAAGAATGTACAAGGTCTACTTGGCACTAAACATAACGAGAAAGGTTTTGTACAAGGTAAAGGAATAATGCAATTAGTAACAGGAGAATTTCTAGAAGGTAGAATGGAAATTTGGTTATCTGAAAATATGGAATCCTTTTCTATTGTCTTTACAAATGGTAAACTAGCATGTATGCTAATGACTGGGAAAGACTTTAAACCTTTAGAAACAAGACCTAGTTTATAAATCACGATAAATATTTTTACTACTAAGAGGAACCTGTAGTGTCACATACACTATTACTAAATGCAGACGCACAACCAGTTTCGTACTTACCACTAAGTGCCATCCAATGGAAAGAAGCCATTACTTACCTATGGTTAGATAAAGTTACAGTATTAGATTGGTACGATGATTGGATGGTGCGAAGTGCAAACTGGGAAACAAAAGTGCCTGCTGTTATTATGCTAAAGGATATGCAACGGCGGCGGCAAAGGCCTCGCTTTTCTAAAATACATTTATATGTCCGAGACTTATACACCTGCCAATACTGTAACACACCTTATACCAAACACAATTTAACATTAGATCATGTAGTGCCTATATCAAAGGGTGGTAAAACATCGTGGACAAATATTGTAGCGGCATGTGGACCATGTAACTCGCGTAAAGGTAACAAAACGCACATGAAGCCTATTAGAACCCCATATGCGCCTGATTATTATGAACTAGTTAGTAAGCGTAAGCAATTAGAAATGCAAATAGCTCACCCTAGTTGGGAAGCGTATATCTAACGAATCCAGGCAATTTTTTCGCCTGCCTTAACTCTACGCTCTTGTTCTTCAACTGACCCTGGATATCTCCAAGCCCATATTGCTACCAATGCCATTGTGGCTCCTGTCCATGCAACAGCGGCAACATTATATGTTGTGAACCAAAAGAATATAAGCGATGATGCCATAACGATCACCATTGCGTATTTCCCTTTAGTTGGAAACACTTTCTTTTGTGTCCAGTTAGTTAAGAACGGACCAAAGTATTTGTGATTGTATAACCAATCATGCATTCTCTTAGAACTCTTAGCAAAACAATATGCCGCAAATACTAAGAAAATACTAAACGGAATACCCGGTACTATTACTCCTATGTATGCCATTCCTAAGGATATAAATCCTAGACAAAGCCATAGGTATTTTTTAATTTTATCCATAAATTACCTTTCTAAGAGCAACCGCGAGGTCACTCATCATTGCATCTGTGTGTAACGGAGTAGGTGCGATGCGTAGCCTCTCCGTACCTACTTCAACTGTTGGGTAGTTAATAGGTTGAATGTAGATCCCATGTTCGTTTAATAATTCGTCACTGAATTGTTTACACTTAACAGCGTCACGAATCATTACTGGAACAATATGTGTGCAAGCATCGTCGAGTACTTCGATGTCATGCCTTGCTAATTTCTTTTTAAGTTTTCTCGCGGCTAATTGATGTTGATCTCTAAGCTCATTATGGTCTTTAAGATACTTTATAGATGCAAGGGCTCCTGCACATAGTACCGGAGACATTGATGTGGTAAAAATAAACCCACTGGCTACACTACGGATTGCGTCTATGACAGTCCCGTTTCCTGCAATATAACCACCTTGACATCCAAAAGCCTTACCTAACGTACCGTTGATTATATCAACGCGGTCTTCCCCTACCTTTTCACAGTATCCTGCGCCTGTTTCACCGTACAAGCCAACAGCATGTACTTCGTCTATATAGGTCATCGCACCGTACGTTTCTGCAAGATCACAGACTTGAGTTATTGGAGATACATCGCCGTCCATGCTATACACGGATTCAAAGACTATACAAGGTGTTAATCCCAGTGCGGTAACTTCTTCCAACTTCTCCTCTAGGTCGCTCATATCGTTATGAGTCCAAATACGTTTTTCAGCTTTACTATGTCTTATACCTTGTATAAGTGAAGCATGATTATTGCTGTCTGAAAGAAAGCATATATTTGGTACGATGTTGCTTAAAGCGATGAGTGTCCACTCATTGGCTACATATGCACTTGTGAACAATAATGCCGATGGCATTTTATGTAGACTTGCTAACTCATGTTCTAGTGCTACATGATAATGGCTAGTGCCGCCAATGTTACGTGTACCGCCTGAACCACTTCCTGTTTGGTCTAATGCGGTATGCATTGCATCGATGACAACTTTGTGTTGTCCCATTCCAAGATAGTCGTTACTACACCAATTTACAATATTCTTAATGTTGTAAGGACCATACCAGATTGCTTCAGGAAAATCTCCACGCTCTCGTACTATATCATTAAAGACTCGGTACTTACCTTGAGCTTTAAGATTTTCGATTGTCTGATTGAACGGATCTAAATTTATCATCATATCTATTTATATACGTAGTTATTGTATATCCTTGATAACTGGTGAGGAATATACCAGCTCTCTCAAGTTCTTTAATAGCAACTTGATAATCTCTGCCGCAATCAATCATAAATTGTATCAGCTTTCTCATATGTGTACTTATCCACCTATAAATACACATATGCAGTATGATTTTTTACATTTAGGCTCTAGTGCCTATATTATAGACGAAAACAATTTAGATCACGAGATTGATCTAGACATGATTGAATTTTACATTGCTGAAAGCGAGAAAACTGTTAAAGTAGAAGGTTTAGAAGAATATTATCTAGATTACTTACCAAGTACAGTGCATTGCTATATATCTCCCAAAGGAGCACCGAGTTTTCCTTTGCATTTAGATCCGTATGATGTTACTATTAAATGTATTGAGGGAGAAAAAACTATGATCATAGACGATAAGAAAGTTGTAATTAAAGAAGGAGAAGAAGTATTAATACCTGCAAACACTCCTCACCAAGCAACCAACGAGTCTAGTTCAGTTATACTTTCTATAGGACAATAAATGAGTACACCATTAGGCAACGATTTAATGTTTTACATTAAAACAACTGAGACATGTAATCTTAATTGTGATCATTGTTTTACGAATGGCAAGAATGGACGTAAAATATACTTTCATCCTGAAAGTATTGCTGATTGGTGCAATAGAGTTAAACAATATCAACCTAATGCTACAGCCCATTTTGAATACCACGGTGGCGAGCCATTCCTGGCACCAATAGAAGACATGTGGAAGTTTTATAATCTTACACAAGAGTATTGGCCTGATGCTAGTTATGGTATAACAACTAATCTAGTACACAAATTAACTCCTGCAAAGTTAGAGTTTATTGAAAAAGTATTAAACAATAGGATAGGCACATCATGGGATCCTAATATAAGATTTGAAAATCAAAAACAAATAGATCTATTTGAAAATAATATCAAGTTATTATTAGATAGAGGTTGCACAATTAAACTGTTTGTAAGTTTAACAAGAGACTGTGTTAATATTGAACCAATTAAACTTTTAGAATATGTAAAAGGGTTAGGTGTGCAAGAAATGGATATTGAACGTGTAACATCAAACGGCCTAGCAACTAAAAACTTAACAGTGTTTCCAAGTAACATAGAAATGCAAGAATGGTTTTTAAAAATGCATGAACAAATGATAGAACATGATGCTAGACATTGGTTTCATAATGGCTTTATGGAAAATGTATATGCTAAGTTTGAAAAAGGCTTTACTAAAGCAGGCACATTTTGTAGAGACTGTGAACAGAAACTGTTTACAATTAATGCAGACGGAACTATTGCAGGTTGTCCTAATTCTGCACCTACAGATGCATGGGGACATGTAATGGATGATGTTGCCAAATCATTAAACGCACCAAAAAGGTGTGGAATTATTGCTGAAGAACTGTCTAGAGACCCTAGATGTTACGATTGTCCAGTCTACAAATACTGTGGCGGCGACTGTCATCAGCTCGCATGGGAGGGAGATATTTGCCCTGCACCAAAGCTGCTTATGAAAAAACTGGCTAAATACTAAATACATTATATACAATAAGATCGGGATAAACATATGGCTACATGGGTAAAAACAGACGTTGTTACATCAAACGGGACTTGGACACCGACCCAATCTGCAACTTATTACAAAGTTTATGCTATTGGAGCAGGTGGCGGCGGTGGCGCATCTTCAACTGATGGCGGACGTGAATCAATTGCTACCGGAGGCGGTGGCGGCGGAACTGCTGTAAGAAGATATTACGGCATATCAAGCGGCACAGTTTCAATTGGATCTGGCGGTGCTGGAGCATCAGCTGTTAGCGGCGGTGGATCAGTTAGAACAGGATCAACTGGCGGTAGTACTACATTTTCTGCTTCAGGGCAAACTACTATTACAGCTAATGGTGGATCAAGAGGAGCAGTAGGAATAATTGGTTTAGGTACTGGCAACCAATCAACAACAGGATCTGGTTATGGTTGGGGCTCGGCTCCATCAGCACCAGGTGGTACAGCATCAGGCGGTGAAGCTAATTACACAGGCGGTAGTGCACCAGGCGGAAGCATTGGCGGAGATAGTGAACAAGCATCATCAGGCGGCGGACCAGGATTTATAGCAAATGGTAACGCTGGGCTTATTACTAAAGTAGCATCACCATCACCAACTAAACCATCAGACTCAACAACAGCATTATCCAGCTATACATTTAGAAGTGGCACAGGCTTTACTTCAGCAGGATCAGGAGCAGGTGGAACATATGCAGCTGGTGCAGCTGCTAACTTTGGTGCTGGCGGCGGAGGTGGCGCAGTAGAAAGTGCAACAGTTTCAGGTGGTGCAGGTTCAAACGGAGTTGTAATTATTGAATATTACAATTCACCCGCAGGTACTCCTTTAACTAATCCAGTTGACGCAGACAACATTGTAGATAGATTTGCTGATTTTGTAGTAGAAACTGCCAACGATAGCATTATATGGTCGTCATCAAACAGACCATTTCCTGAAGCAACAAGTAGTGACTTTGGTTCAGCATCTGGTAAAGCAATATCAATTGACGGTAGTGATGTTACACCGGCAAACAATATAATTACAAAAGCAAACATTTATAATACATTGATTAGTGAAACAACAAAATATACATCTATTAGAAAGATTAGAGCAAGACTACTTATTAGCACAGGCGCTGGTAATAAAACTAGAGAAGCTAATACTGGGTTCGATCAGACAAACGTTTCGCATATGTCAGGCACTGGTTATCAAGGAACTATAACAGGTGTTGCCGCTTTAGGTGCTAAACCTGAAGTAAACGACCTAGAAACATTTTTTACAAATTTAGAAACCAAGTACAATACTAATCGAAATACAACACAAAACTATACTAAGTCAGTTTGTCATAGTAGTTGTCATAATAGTTGTCATAATTCAAGAGGTAGAAGATAGTGAGTATTATTAAAACACCAGCACCAATCGATATTACAGATTTAAAAAAATATTTTGTAGATAAAGAAACATTCTTTGAAATCGATTATGCTGCATCAACTATTAGAGAAGAGAAGTTATTAGTTTATATTAGTAACTTAGATCTTCCTTGTGATATTGTAGTTGATAATGACGATGATGCACTAGAACTAGCACGTTGTTATTTAGAAAGTAATTTTTTAGTAAGCCTTCCTAGTTTAGAGCAACTTACTATTTCTTTACTGTTACAACGTAAAGGAATACAAGAAGTTGTAAATCCAGAAATGCTTGAAGCACTTGGCCCGCAACTAGATAGTTGGATACAAAAATTAGATTCACTTCCATTATTTAATATGTATTGTATTGATGATGAAGAATTAAAAGAGTGGACTATAAGTGAACACGAAGAAAATGACACAGCAGATTTAACTGGTGTAAATTTTGTTAGTATACTTAAATATGCAGACTTTTATCAGTTCTATGAAAAAATAGATAGTGTACCAATGTATTATTCAAAATATTTTAACGATTATATGTTTAAAGGAAACAATTTGTTTTCATATTGGGCACACGAACACAATCCAATGTTCTTACTGACAAGTTCAATAGCAGGAGGACATGTAGACACACAAACCTACAATAAATGTGTAGAAACAGACACAATACTCTACAACAAATATGTAGAAGAGGAGACCAATTAAAAATGTTACACTTATTCAATGAAGTTTTTATAGAACATAAAGACCAACTATGGATTCCAACAGGAAGCCGTATTATTGTAGTTTCAGGCGATGAAGCAGGAGAACTTGAAACAAACCCTAATTGTTTAAATCATGTAGCCACAGTTAGTGATTTAATTGGCGAAGGTCGTACTATGGAAGACTTTATAAGCGACACCATGGACTTAACTGGTAAGATTGTAATATTTGCAGATGCTGAACCGTTTGCTGAAATTGTAGCATCATGGTTAAAGTCAACAACTAATATGGATGCAGACGCTTATGCAAACTGGATGAATATTTACAAGTTTACATGTATTACAAATGCAAAAGAAGTAGTAGAATTATTTACAGCATTACAAGATGCTTGGGCTTCAGCAACAGCATTTGATTATTCAGGCAAAGACTTTATTCCATCATATGAATTTTTATTAGCTTCAGCGTTTGCTGATATCAACTTTTCTAAGAAAGCAAAACTAATAACATTATTAACTAAGTTTATTAAAAGAGAATACGAGAACGTTATCTTAGAAACAAGACGTCATATTGATTACAACATTTTAGATAAAGATATTCAAACACTTATTGGCGGAACAACATACACTACAGATATTAGTTTAGAAAATATTAGAACAACATTTCCAGAATTAGATAAATTTAGAGTTGCATTTTATAGAGATTCTGTAAGCGGACCTATTGAAGCAGCATACCGCCCTGGTACTTTTAGTGTTGACTCAAAGATAGACCTTTCACGAGCTAGTGCAGACGAATTAACAAGCCTTTGTAGTTTTGTTGACTCAGCATTATTAGCAATGACTAAGTCGAGTCACAGTGACCTTAGTGGCTTAACTGGTGACCAAGTAAGTAAAATTTGGGAGTCAAGAGGCTGGACTTATGCTGAATCAATAAGAACAGGCGAAATAACAAACGACGAATATGTAGCGGCTGTAAATGAAATTATTGCACAGTCACATGGTTTAATCCATGTACCGTTTGACTTAAGAGGATCTGTTTTAACAACAGGTATTTCGTACTTAAGAACACTAAAAGTAGATGACAACACTGGGGAATTACAAAAGTATACGTTAAAATGATCAATGAAATTGCACTAGCTAATAAAAGAGATAGTCAGCAAGAGTATACTGTACATTTATTTGAATTTTGTAATTTATCATGCTCGTTTTGCTGGCAAGACCACGACGACCGTGTAGGTGTTGACACTGTTCTAGAAAAACTAATCCCAATTGAAAAGTTCCTACAAACAGAACGAAATAAAAAAGTTGTGTTTAACATTATGGGCGGCGAAATATTCGCTGACGCTATATATGATGAAACTCTAAACAATGACTATATTAAACTTGCTAAAGGTATTGTTGCCTTAGGAGAAAAATATAACATTGAAGTAGGCCTAAACTGGGTAACTAATCTAGTTACAAGCAAACTATCTTTAATTGAAAACTTATTAGTTGAAACACGTAAACTTGGAGTTAACAGTAGTCTGTTTACAAGTTTTGATCCAGCAGGACGATTTAATAAACCTAATTTTGAAATATATAAAAAGAATCTTTATTACTTCAAAGAAGACCTAGACGGAATAGGTATCCTACTAACTCGCCCAAACATTTTCTTTTGGCTTAATAATCCTGATAGCTTTTTAAGACAAATATACGATGACGGCTTTTACATATATGCCGATTACTATATGCCCGACGAAACAGCAAAGTTTCAAGCACCCAGTGATGAAGATATGTATAACATTTTTAAATTATTTGTAGACGACTATCCTAAAATTGATCCTATAGCATCTTGGATAACACGTGATAAAAATTATATAAGTTGCCGTAGTTCAAAATTAATTCTACAAGATAATACAATGTGTATGTGTGGAAACTTAGTTCAAGGACCAAACGATAAACAAATGTACAATACTAATATCCAATCTGCAGATAACTCAGAGATTGAACATAAGTTTTTAGAGAAATATGATTGCTTAACCTGTGAGTATTTTGATCGATGTACATTAGGCTGTTTCATGCAACATGATTACAAACACAGGGAGGAGATTTTAGATGAGTGTGTCTACAAACTTACGCACAGATATATCGAAGATGCTAGAATACAGCAGCGCCGCCAAAGTGTTACAGCTGAAGCAATGCCCGCCTAATATAGATTTTAAATTAGACGAAATACCACTAGCCCATCCTCGAGTTCCTAGAATATGTAATGAACAAGGTCACATGTTACTTTGGTGGGGAACCCCCGAAACAGATGGGGATTTATTATTTCCTTGCCTTGAAGCCAAAGACGAAGCACAATGGATAACTTGTGACGAACCTCATAAAATAGAAAAGGGCGTTGCTCTTATATACCCGTACGACACTGAAGTTATAATTGGGTCTCTAAAAGTTCCAGGTTACTATCATAAAAAACGCTCTACTAGCAATCAAAGAAACTGGTTGCGTGAAATGTGGAGAGATGTTATACTAATGTTTGGTGACAGAAAAATAATTTGTCCAAGCGGCGGATGGTTAAATAACTTACACTTAGAGATTAACAAAGAAAGGATACCTCGAGAACCGTATCATAGAGAACTAATGCAACAGTTTGGGTTTCGTAGACATGGTGACTTTTGGATAAGAGAATCAGATGAAGCATAACAAATTAAATCTTTGGACAACAGCCGTTCATGTTATTGATGACTTTATATCTGACGACGATCATCTTAAACAACTATCTGCAGAATCAATTGTTGATACTACTATTGAAGGACAGGATCATGAAAATCTAACACCTGCCCAAGACTTATTATATAAACAGGTATCTAATGTAGTCCTAAATTACTGTATTGAAAACTCTATTGATTTTAATAATTTAGAATTAAATGACATGCAGAAAGGCTGCTTATACAAGTATGACAGTACTATGGTAGGCAATCACTTATATGAGCCACATCATGATATAGGTGAAAAAGGATTCTTAACAGCAATATATTATATTAACAGCGACTATACAGAAGATAACTGGGTTGGCGGCGAACTAACAATTTATAAACAATTAACCTTTGCAGACTATCCCGAGAACAGCATTAATATATTGCCTAAACAAAACAGGTTAATTGTATTCCCAGGTTACATGATACATCGAGTTAAACCTTACTTCGGAGATAATCCTAGAACCTCTATGGTAATTGGCTGGGCAGTAAAAGATGGAGTGCAGACACCTGCAATGATAATATGATGAACGAAGATAATGTTAAAAAATTAATCGACTTTACACTAGAAATAACAAACGGATGTCAGTTCTCTTGTACAGGCTGTACAGTTGATATGGAAGGCAATAGCTGGCCAACAGACAGTGATTGGAATAAAATTTCAGATCTAATAGACGACTTTGATAAAAACGAATTTCGACCAATGAACTTACAAATTGGTCCAACTGATCTAATGACAAGTATTAATAGAGATCAAATATTAACAAGTATAGAAGTAAAGAATCTTGCATCAAAGTTTTTAAAGACAGCAATTAATTGTGCATTCTTAGATCCAAAGTTAGAAAATTATGTAGACTTTGGCAAGAAACTTAACTGGTTACTAAAAGGTGGACTAGTTAAATTTGTAATACCATTTGAAGCATATCATATTGACAATGAAAGTTATGTCAACAAGATTAAAGAACGAATTAAAATTACATTAGACAACATGCCTGATGTAACACATACAAAAACATATCTTATAATTAACTATGAAACTAGTTCCATCTACGATAGAGAACATAATAAAAACTTAACAGAAGAACTAATTGTAAAGACACACCATTCTCCACTTATGGAAGGCTTTGATTGCGGACTAGTATTACCGCATGGGAGAACAAACTTGCGTTTAGAAATGAATCGTCTGTCGTTCTTTAATGCCACAATGAAGTTAAAAGATTATATGGTAAGTGCTAGACAAAAATACAAAGATAAAGTAGATGTTTACGACTTACTACCGCAAGAAGGTAAAGACTTTGACGTAGTTTATAAAGCAGGAAAACTTTATATGACTCCGTTTGTTATGGATGCATTTTTAAGTTTTGAAGATGAGTTTTTAGTTAAGAAGGAATGGACCTTTGACGGACTTTATGCAGATTATTTAGAAGGCTTCTTAAGTCAAACTGAATGGGCTCTTACTAATCCAGTATGTAAAGACTGTCAGATGCTACCAATTTGTGCAGAAAGAGGTGTACATTCATTAATGCAAATAATGGAGACTACTGAATGTATTAGTCCTGCTAAAGAACTAGAACACGAAATGTTGTGGAAGTCAGGATAATCTAAAGACCATGAATATTTATTGGCTGAATCCTCCGTTGTCTACACGATCCTCATATGCAGATCTTGGATGGATGAACTTTAAAACAGTTTGTCCTGAACACAATTGGATAGAACCAATAATAGATTGGGAAGAATATCAAACTTTAGATTCGTTAGTAGATTATATAAACAAACAAAATCCTGATATACTATGTATTAGTACATACATTTGGAATTTTAGACTATGTCATCTAGTTGCTGAAAGACTCAAACAAATAAATCCAAACCTAGTTGTTATTAAAGGCGGACCACAACAAGGATACACTGATACATTTTTTGACGAACATCCTTATATTGATTATATTTGTTACTCCACTGGACACGGTGAATATTTCTTAAAGCCTTTTCTCAAGCAATTAACAGAACACGGATCTATAGTTGACCCTGACAAGATACCTTTCTTAATAATGAGAGGATACGAATCATTAGTAAAACAAATGAAGTTTTTATTTGAAGGCAAATCTTCAATTGAAGCAAATACTGAATACTTACTAAACATAAAAGCGTTTGCTGAAAAGCGTGGAATTGTTGCAGAGTTCTTTTATGAAACTACAAGAGGATGCCCTTATAGTTGTGTATACTGTGAATGGGGCGGAGGCATAGGCACTAAGGTAAGTCGAAAATCATTAGATGTAATTAAAAAAGAATTAGAAATTTTATCTATTTTAGGATATGACAACATTGACATTATAGATGCAAACTTTGGAATACTTGACAGGGACAATGATGTTCTAAGAATTGCAGCTGACCTAAGAGACACTTACGGTTATCCGCATAACGTGTTTATGTATGGACTAGCAAAAGTTAAAGTTGCAAAGAAAGAAAAAATATTAGATACATTATACGAAACTAACTTTATGTCAGACAGTTATAACATGGCTCTGCAATCTATAGACGACATTGTTCTTACAAACATAAAACGTACTGATATTACACTAGAAGAAAATTTAACCTTAGCAAGAAAGTATAAAGACAAAGGTGTTAAAGAAATTAAGGTTGAATTAATCTTAGGATTACCTGGTTCAACACTTGATATTTTTTATAAAGAAATGGATCTATTTCAAGAGTTTAATTCTTGGTTCCACCCAAGGAACATTATGACAATATTACCTGACAGCGAGTTTGCTCAAAAAGAATATACAGACAAGTACAACGTTAAGACGGCTGAAGTTGGAACAACAGAAAATGAAGAAGGTGATATTGAATACACATCTAATAGTATAATCACTCAATATAGATCTAGTTTGTACTCAGTTATTGAAACGTATAGTTATACCGTAGAAGATTGGAAAGAGATGTTTTTTATGAATAGAGCTCAACGTGTTTTAGGTCCTCTTATACCAGCAGACAAGCAAGCCAGTATATTTTTAAAGGAACAATACGAATCTATAAAAACCAAGTCTTGGTTTGAACCAATAAACAACTGGTTAAATATGCTTGTTAATGGTCAATTATATGATCAAGATATAATAATGGTCGACGGTAAGGAGTCTATCGAAGAAATTGTAAGAAAAAATCTAAAGGATATAAGTTAATGTTAATGCTTGAAGAACTACGCACATATGGCTATGTTGAAATTGTTGATACTAAAGTAAAAGACCTTATATCTGAATTGCCGCCATTAGACGAATGGATTAAAAATCCAAAGTTTGATATGGAAACACCTAAATCTGTCGACTTAACACAAGCACACCAATACATTGGTAAAACATATGTTGAGCCAATTGCTACTATCTTAGATTACGGATACAGTAACCTTTGGAATAAATCAGACGAGCCTAGTATGGAATGGCATAACGATTTAGTTGAAGGGTGCAATCTATTCTTTATGTATTATCTATCAGATGTAACTAATGGAGGCGAACTAATGTTTAGAGTTAATAATACCCCAACAGGTATAATACAACCTAAAAAAGATCTGTTAGTAATGGCCTCTCAAGAAGAACATGTAGAACACAAAGTAAACTTTACTGACCAAACAAGGATTGCTTGTAACTTTGGATTTAATGTAGAATGGACCTAATTGTAAAACCAACAGAGTTGTGTAATTTTAAATGTACGTTTTGTTCTAGTTCAAAGATAACTGAAAACGACAATACAGCACAACTAGATCTTTTAAAGATATTTAGGTTTCTAGATAGATATCCTGACACCCAAACTATAATAGTTAACGGCGGCGATCCGTTAATGATGGACCCTAAATATTATATGGATATAATTGAATTCCTTGACAGGAATAACTATCCAGCTTCTATATCGTTAACAACTAATCTTTGGCCGTTTTATAAGAAGCCAGAGAAATGGTTAGAAGTATTTCAAAACCCAAGAGTAGGTATAGCAACATCATTTCAATACGGAGGTGGTAGGCTCAAAGGTGATTTCACTGAGTTCACTGAAGAAGACTTTTGGAAGTGTAGTGATGCTGTCTTAAAATATTGCGGATACCGTCCAGGCTTTATTGCTGTTATTGTAGAAGAAAATGAAGACACTGTTATTAAGACAGTTGAGTTAGCAAAGAAGATGGATGTAGTATGTAAAGTAAACTATGCTATGGCAAGTGGAGAACAATCTGCTCCGTATGTTAAAGGTAAAATGTATAAAGGATACGTTGACATATGGAAAGCAGGACTTGCTGATTGGGAACATAACACACAAGCAATGATGGTAAAGTTAAAAGGACACAGTACAACTTGTCCAGTAAACAGAGACTGTGATGCAGGTATCAGAACACTACAGCCAGAAGGCGACTATTATAGTTGCGGTGCATTTGGTGACGACATGGACAAAGCAATTGACTTTGAAAGAGAAATGGCTGGAGAGTTTTTTACGCCATTAAGAGAAGACTTGCATTTAAATAATTTAAAACAGAGTTGTTTTACTTGTCCAATGTTTCAAATTTGTAATGGATGTAGGAAAACAGTTAAAGATCTTAAAGAGCATAACTTAGTCGAAGAGCATTGCTTACACATGAAATCAATTGCAGAAGATATTATTGAAGCAAATGGTATGACTGGACAGTTAACTCCTACACCATATGTGAAGGAGTATTAATGTTTACAGTATCAATTAATCCTAGTTACTTTTGTAATTTTAGATGCGACTTTTGTTATCTTACACCAGAACAATTAGGCAATCAAAAAAAGATATCACTTGAAAGACTTGATCAACTTTTAGGAGACATTCCTAAGATTGACTATGTAGACTTGTATGGTGGAGAAATAGGAGCTCTAAAGAAAGACTACTTCTATGGACTAAAGGATACGGTACGCAAACACTATACAGATGAAATTAATATAATTACTAACTACTCAATGTTACACGATGGATTCTTTGAAGACGATGTTTATCTTAGTGTAAGTTATGACTTTGAAGCAAGAGAGAAAAGCGAGTTAGTATATAAGAATATGTTAATGAGTCCTGTTCCGATTGCTGTACTAATACTTGCAACACCTGAAGTAATAAACAAAGACGTTGAAGAAATGATCACAATGTTAAACATGTGTTCTAGTGTTGATAGTGTAGAAATAAAACCATACAGTATTAATCAAGCAAACGCACACAATGTAACACACAAAGAGTTTGAACAGTTTGTTATTAAATGGATTGAATCAAGTACACCAAAGAAATTTCAATTTATTAATGAAGATAATATACGAGCTAGTTTCAATAAAGAATACAATGCATTCTCAGACAATCATATATACATTACTCCTAACGGTAAGTATGGAGTACTAGAGTTTGATAAGAATGATAAAGAATATTTCTTAGAACTTGACACATGGGAAGATTATATAGCATGGACCCAAAAAGAAAAAGAAAGTAATGTAAGTGAAATTTGTCGTAGTTGTGAATACTTTGGCACTTGTCTAACAGAACACTATAGATATGTAAAAGACTTAGACAATAGTTGTAACGGATATAAAGGATTATTAGATTATTATGCAAGTTTATAATGTAGATATTAACAATCCTTTAATAGAGAAATTAAAAACTATTGATGGTAGTAATGTTCATAACCCATTAGAAAATGATATGGATACTTTTACACGACTAATAGAGGAAACTGTAGGACACAAAGTAAACATAACTAATAACTGGTTTAACAGAACTACTTTTACAGGCGTTGGCAACGGATTTGATTGGCACAATGAAAAAGGTATAGGCGGCAACCATACTGTAATGCCAGGCACTCATGCTGGAATATTATGGATTGACGGAAGTGTTAACCAAGGCGGTGAACTACAGATACTTGCTGAAGATGATGTTAAGACAGTTGATTTTGAACCAGGAAAATTAATTGTATTTGAATCTGATACGATGCATAAGGTTCTACACTATACTGGAACAAGTCCTAGGACTAGTATAAATGTTACAATGTTCTGTGGAGATGATAATGGAAACTAGAGAATGGAAAATTAAACAAGAAATCTATCATCGTTTAAATACAGAACACACTGACGATTTAAACAAAGTTGATATTGTTATAACAGAAAATGTAAAAGAAGATGCACTACGTCATTTCTTTGAATACGTTGACGAATGGATATATCCTGCAAAGAGTTATGCTGTAGCATTTTGTTATGCATATTGGATAAGTCAAGACTATCCTAACGAAGACTTCTATTCGTTGTTAAATGATCCTGACTTGCTTCATAGTAACGATCCATATTTTAAAACATATGAAGAAGATCCAGATACGTATAATTATATAATGGATAAAGTAAAATTTCCTATACCTATGCTAGGTATGGTACCAGACATAAAGGAGTACTACGATGCTGAAATCGGGTCTAAATAATAGTTGGGCAACGCCTATATATAAAACATCTATTACTCAAGATGAATGTACTTCTTTATTAAACGAGATAATGAAAACTGAAAACATAGTTAAACCTCAGTCTGATTTTAGTGACGGTTCGTTAACTGATAGAATACCTTTGTTAAAGACATTAGCCGATATAAAGTATACTGAATTTTTTAAAGAAGCATTAGAAATGGACCTTAATGACTTTGAATATGATTTTAAGTCTTGGCTTACTGGCTCAACTAATGGGTACAATATGGATATCCATAATCATTCAGGAGCACAGTTTGCGGCTGTATTTTATTTGTTAGCAGAAGAACAAGACCAAGGCGGCGAACTAGTTATACATGATCCAAGAGTCAATGCTAATAGAGGATTTCATAGCAAGTTTAAACACTTCTTTAATCCTATAGAACATACTCCGTCAACTGGCGATGTTTTAATTATGCCAGGATATGTATATCATAGTGTAAGACCATACCACTCCTCACTAAGGATGGCGGTTCCAGTTGATATCTTTATCAAAGACAATTAAGATATATACTTAACACTATTAGGAATTATTATGAAATACGAATATTGGGGACATCACTTGATGTTAGATTGCCGTGCTGGTGATCTTAAACTAGTAAGAGATGGTGAAAATATAAAGCAGTTTGCTGAAGACTTAGTAAACAAAATTGAAATGACTGCATATGGTGATCCAATTGTAGAACATTTTGCAACACACAATCCAGAAGCAGCCGGTTATAGTTTGTTACAGTTGATTGAAACTTCAAACATTGCAGGACATTTTGTAGATATAAACGGTGACTTTTACTTAGACATTTTTAGTTGTAAAGAATTTGATATTGACGTTGCAAAAAAAGTAGTTGAACATTGGTTTAATCCAGAAAATATTAAGGTATCGTACTTTACTCGACAGGCTTAACTGTAGATACCTTAGCGGCTAATAGTCGATAAATACAGTTACTAATTAGTTAAGGGATATAAAGTATGGCCGCAAAGATTCAGTTACGTAGAGACACAGCCTCAGTTTGGGCAAGTGTGAATCCTACTCTAGCACTTGGTGAACCAGGTGTCGAAACAGATACTTATAAAGTTAAAGTAGGTGATGGTACAAGTGACTGGAA
>Ga0181390_1000172_pt1 | contig 27175 bp, 37 predicted proteins | sample 13SPOviralmetaG_FD_130085 | JGI IMG/M metagenome (GOLD analysis project Ga0181390, IMG submission 130085) | Marine viral communities from the oligotrophic San Pedro Time Series (SPOT) site, San Pedro Channel, CA, USA - 13 SPOT_SRF_2010-07-21 | ecosystem: Environmental > Aquatic > Marine > Strait...
GTGCCTTCGCTATGATGTGGGCTAACATTCAATCTATTAAAGTAGAAATGAATACTCCTAAACCACGTCATCCAGAAGCACCACAAGCAGGTGAAGAGTTGATGTATGTAGATCTATCCAGAGAAAAACTGGAAGATCTATACAATAAATAAAACAAATTTAAAATTATTATGTCTTGTAACCTTCGAGTTAAAATGTTAGATGCTCTACTTGCTGATGCCCAAGGTAATATTGCCAAAGCAAAAGCAAACGTAGAAGTATACCTACACAACCCTGTTGGTATTGGTGAGCACCCTGATGTGCTTGCTGCTATTCAAGAGCAGGTAGATATCATTGCTCATGAGGAGGAGCGTATTGAAGTTATCGGTAAGCACTTCACTGAACATGAGTAGAGGATGTTGTGGTGCTGGATGTCCAGACTGTCCATTCAGACCACCTCCTAGGCAGGCGTGATACATAGTAATGTCTATGATATTATAATAATCATGAAAAAATTAATTGCTTTTCCTCTAATGCTCTCCTTGGTTTGTATTATTGGGACTGCTCCTGCTGAAGCCAAACGCAACAGACCTGGAGTTTCGACTCCAAAATGTACAAGGAAAAGACCTTGTTCACGACTGCCGTTGCTTCCTAGTCCACCAAGGAAACCAAAACCCTGTAATATTTGGACTTGTACAACACCTCCTAATGGTACACCTGGTGTCATTAAACCACCCAACTTTGGCAAAAAACCAATGCCAAGACCTTGGAACAAACCTCATCCTGGTACACAATGGCGTTGACCACCTCCTAAACCGACCACCACTCCTTGACAGGGGTGGTTTTTTATTGTATAATACAGAGACCAAGCAACCATAACAATATGATCCTTTGGTCACAGCAAATTTTACATAAGGAGTCTTTTGTTAACCGATTAGAATCAGAAATTTTGAGTAACTTTAAAAGTGATAGTAACTTCTATTCTACATATAGTGATTGGGATCATCCCCCTGACCTAATAAGTGAAGAACTTTCTAAAGAAGTTTTTTCTTTCTATAAAGATAAATCTGTGGAGATGATGAAAGACGTTGGTATCGATGGGTACATTAAATATAAAGTGAAACCATATGACATCTGGGTACAGATGAATAACCAACATACCGATTCTCATCCAGTACATGATCATCATGGTCAAGGATCTTTTGTTTCGTGGGTTCATGTAGTCAAGGCATTACCAGATCAACTAGAAAGTTTTTACTTTGTTAACTCAAGTGGTGATAAAACATATCCACCACAAGAGACTGGTAGAATGTTTGCTTTCCCTTCATGGGCACTTCATGGTGTAGAACCTGCAGAAAGAGAAGGTAATAGAATTATTGTAGCTGGTAATGTATCTTTCGATCGTAGTAAATAACAAAAATTTAAATGGATATTAAAATTTACACCACACCTGGTTGCAAGTATTGTACTCAACTTAAAGAGTTAATTGTACGTGCAGACCTAGAATATGAAGAGTTCCTGGTGAACACACCAGAACTTAAAGAGAACTTTAAATCAAAATATCCTGAGGCATCTACGTTTCCTTTTGTTATTATTGATGAAGAAGTGATTGGTGGTTTGGTCGAAACTGCTAAAATGTTTGTGGTAAATGGCCTTGTCAAATCTAGAAAATGAATCACCACAGATAAATAAAGGCACAGAGCTTATGCTCAGGAGAGAAAAAGTAACGCCAGAAAAACGTGGTGCATTCTTTAATCAAACAATAACTTTCCTGGGAAAAACATTCCATTTCAAATTGGAATTTTCTTGGGATAAAATCCTCAAGGAGTAAGTCATGCAGACATCCGTCATTCTTTTTTTCTCAGGTGCGTTCGTATTTCTCTCATTAATAGTTGGTATTATTGCTGGTTGGCATCTTAATGATGTAATATTTCAATTAACTAATAAAGATGAGCAAGGTGGACACCCAGAGATGTATGACGCAAATGGAGTATGGATCAACGAAGAACTATTATCAGTACGTTTTGTAGACGAGGAGGAGGATGATCATCATTGACATGAATCAGATTATGATTAGTAATCTGATGGCACAATTGAAAAGCGACAAACTGAATGAAAAATTAGTACGACATATGGTACTAAGTTCTCTCAAAGCATATGAACAAAAGTATCGTGGGAAGTATGGCGAGATGGTTCTCGCCTATGACTCTAAACAATATTGGAGAAAGACTTACTTCCCATACTACAAACAAAATAGAAAAAAAGACCGAGCAAAATCTGGTCACGATTGGTCAGCAATTTTTGATCTACTTAATAAAATTAGAGACGAGATCAAAACACATTTTCCGTACAAAGTAGTAGAAGTTCTTGGCGCAGAGGCAGATGATGTCATCTCTACCCTGTGTAAAAACAAAGGTCCAAAAGAACTTATACTAATTCTATCTGGCGACAAGGATTTCATTCAACTACAAAAATATCCTGGAGTTCATCAGTTCAATCCTGTAACTAAGAAGTTTATTGCTTATGATAATCCTCATGCTTTTATAAAAGAGCATGTCATTAAGGGGGACAAGTCAGACGGAATTCCTAACTTCCTATCACCTGATGATTGTTTTGTTAATGGAATAAGACAGAAACCTATTAGTCAGAAAAACTTATCAATATGGATCGAGCAAGACCCGACAAAGTTTTGTGTTAACGATGCTCAGTTAGCAAACTTCCATCGCAATCGTAAGTTGATTGACTTTGATTATGTTCCTGATGAAATTGAGTCCCAAATTCTAGATGAATTTAACTCCATAAATATTACAGGGAAACAAGTACCACTGGAGTATTTCCAGAAGCATCAATTGAATGACTTGATGCAGGATTATTTCTTTCGCACTACAACAAGCTTTAAAAAATGAAACTATTAGTATCTGAAGTGCTCCAAAAAGTGAGCAACGCGAAAACAAAACCACAAAAAATCAAGATCCTTCGCGACTATAATACTCCTGCTTTGCGATCTATTTTAGTAGCTAACTATGACGAGAGTATTGTATCTATGATTCCTGAAGGAGATGTTCCTTATGTTGCCAACGATGCACCTAAAGGAACTGATCATAGTGTTCTAGAAAAAGAGTTCCGTCGCCTGTACCTGTTCTTCAAGGGTGGCAACAACGGACTGAAGCAAGCACAACGTGAGAACCTCTTCATTCAACTACTAGAAGGTTTGTGCGAAGAGGAAGCACAATTGCTATGTCTCGTCAAAGATAAGAAACTACAGAAGAAGTACAAGATTACTCGCGCTTGTGTAGAAGAAGCATTCCCACAAATTAAATGGGGAGGTCGCTCCTGATGGGTAAAGGATGTAAGATTCTTCATCAAGATTGTGACCCAACCTTGGGTCAAGATAGATCTCTTCCTTACAATAGCTTCTTGATTGAATATATTGTTGCAGGTCTTACGAAGTTTGACATTGCTTCTGGTGCTGGTCAAGTAGATATTTTTGATGACTACTGGGATAAATATCATAGTGATTTAATCAACATGACTCCTACTGAGGGTCGTGTCAATCCTAAAAATTGGAATCCGCCTAGCAAGTCATGAGTATTACGGGTCAGCATAGTAGCAAAAAAAATACTTTTTGTATCCAGTATTGGAAACAAGGTGACCCTGTTAATCCAAAGGTAATGCGTCGTATAAATTCTGATGGCATGGTAGTGTCTGCGAAAACATATGACGAAGTATTCTTTTACTCGGACTTGAAATCTGCATTCCCCGATGCAAAATGGTTACAGGACAATGGTTTTGATATTAAGATCAGAAAATGTAATCTAGGAAGAAATAATAAGTTCTGGTTGATTTGATGGGTGATCACTTTTTATTAAACTTATTTGGGTGTGACGAACAAAAATTAGATGACGAGACATTCATTAGAGAGACTCTTGACAACGCAGCATATTGCGCTAAGATGTCTGTGTTGAATGTTGCATCACATAAATTCTACCCACAAGGAGTGACTTGTGTACTTCTCCTTGCCGAGAGTCACATTAGTATTCATACATGGCCAGAAGAAGGCACCGCAGCGTGTGATGTATACACCTGTGGTAACCCTAGTGATGCACGTTTGGCGTGTGATGTTATTAGATATCAATTGTCTGCCTTAGAGCATGACATGCAGCATCTTAAAAGATAATTAATTGTGCCGCATGCTACACATTGACAACAATAAATAGTTGTGGTATAATTACCATACGTTCATCCCCCGTAAGGAGGACGCAAGTAAGTCGCGGAACGGAGCCGTTCATCCCATGTTAGAACTATTATTCTATTCATCACTCACCTGCCAACAAGCTGATACAATCATGCTTAAGATGAAAGCAAATGAGAATATCTCAAATGCTTTTAAGGTAGAGTTGATAGAGACCGTAAAGGAATCTGTCCCTGAGTGCTTCTGGGACGCACACGACTGAAGGAACGGGGATTAAAAACCCTAACTTCAGGAGACTGACAAATGAACACACTAAACATGATCAAGAAGCAGATCAACAAAGCATCTGCCCTTCACGACGCACAGATTAATCACACCTCATATCGTGGTGTTGAGTATAAGACACGTTGTGTTGAATCAAAGGAAACCCATGGCACATTCTGCTATCGTGGGAAGACCTACAGCAAGTGATAACTTACACGTAACTGAGAAGGGTTGACACCCTTCTTTTTTTATGGTAACATAGGTGCATGGCAAAAACTCCTATGGAAAAAAGTAAACTTAAATTAATTGTTCATAATCTAGAGTTACTGATAGAGTCATTAAAAATTGAGGTTTATTCTGATGCTAGTTCATATCTACATGAAGATGTAGAAGGAAGATATAAATACGGTGAACAATATGACGATGATGGAGACCCTGACTAATGTATGAGGAACTAAACTCATTTGAAGAAGCACTCAAACACTTTGGTACAAGAGTTGAATATACTATTGCCATGGAAATGTCAAGACGTATCACTCCTGAAGATGCTTATCAAATGATCAAGGATGAACTCAAAGAAGTAAAAAAGTGTCGTAAACTATTCAAACAGGAGCAAGAATAATGTCATCACCACGCCAAAAAGATCCATCCGATCCACTCTATGATGCTAATGATAAGTGGAATGAATACAAGGTAGACTTCCATGCTAATGAAGAACACTCACCTGATGAGTGGGATCCAAAGACAGAAGGTAAGATTGCTGACCCACAGAACAGACATCAAGATAAAGTTCTAGATAAATTCTGTGATGACCACCCTGGTTCTCCTATGTGTAAAGTATTTGATGAATAATAATATGAATGTTAAATTAGTATCTGTTACTCCTGATGCTGAGAAAATGATTGCTTACATTGCTAGAGTAAGTAATCCAAGCAATCAAAACAATGAAAAGTATGCAGGTCTACTGAAGTATTGTATCAAGCATGGACACTGGTCTGTGTTTGAGCAAGCACACATGACTCTTGAAATAAATACTAGTCGTGGAATTGCAGCTCAAATATTACGTCATAGAAGTTTCACATTCCAAGAATTTTCTCAGCGTTATGCAGATACGAATCTCCTTAGTGAAGAGATACCTGTCCCAGATCTTCGATCTCAAGATCATAAGAATAGACAGAACTCAGTGGATGATATCAGCCCCGAAAAGAAACTTGCATTACAAGGGACGATTGCAAGACATTTTGCCGAGAGCATTGATCTCTATAATGAGCTTCTGCGTCAAGGGGTTGCTAAGGAATGTTCTCGTTTCGTGCTTCCTCTTGCTGTTGGTACTCGTATTTTTATGACGGGAAATCTGCGTTCATGGATGCATTATATTGATCTAAGATCTTCTAACGGCACACAAAAAGAACACATGGATATTGCAAACGAATGTAAGCAAATCTTTATGGAACAATTCCCAATAGTATCTGAAGCAATGGAGTGGAACTAATGCCTACCTACCCTGTAATAAATAAATCTACTGGGGAGACACAAACTCTCCACATGACCATGAAAGAATATTGTTCTTGGAAGGATGAGAATCCTGAGTGGGACAAAGATTGGTCGCAAGGTTGTGCTGGTGTCGGAGAAGTCGGAGACTGGCGTAACAAAATGAACAAGACTCATCCTGGATGGAGTGAACACATGAAAAAGATGGCAAAGATGCCTGGATCACAGGTGGAGTGGTAACCCATGCCTAGATCAAGAAAGAAGACACAACCAGATATCAATGGTATGTCATCTAAACAGATGAAGAGAAAGAAGCCAATCAATTCTGACTATCTTCTGAATATTGAACCACTGACAGACAATCAGCGAATCATGTTTGAGAAGTATGGTGAAGGTAAGAATATCTATGCTTCTGGTTGTGCTGGAACAGGTAAGACTTTCGTTGCTCTTTATCTGGCACTCAAAGATGTTCTAGATGAATACACACCATACGAAAAAGTTTACATCGTTCGTTCACTTGTTGCTACGAGAGAGATTGGTTTTCTTCCTGGCACACATGAAGATAAAGCATCTCTTTATCAGATACCATATAAAAATATGGTGCAGAGAATGTTTGAGATGCCAGACGATGCTTCTTTCGAGATGCTGTATGAAAACTTGAAGGCACAAGAAACTGTATCTTTCTGGTCTACATCATTCCTACGTGGTACTACACTAGATAATTCTATTGTTATTATCGATGAGTGTCAGAACTTAAACTTCCACGAACTTGATTCAATCATGACACGTTGTGGTCAAGATACAAAGATCATGTTCTGTGGTGATGCACAGCAGTCAGACTTACAGAAGACCAATGAGAAGACAGGTATTCTAGACTTCCAAAAAATTATTGCAAACATGGAAGAAGACTTTTCCATGATTGAATATGGTATTGAAGACATTGTTCGTTCTGGTCTTGTCAAAAACTATATAATTGCTAAACTAAACTTAGGATTCTAATGCATATTTTTGATCATGTTGGGTTAGAACCCGTTGATATGAATGCTGAAATGATTGATGGGAAAAGATACTACCTCACTCCTAGTGGGAATCAGTATCCATCTATCACAACAGTGATTGGAAACAATGCTAAGAAGCAAGCAGGTCTTGCTAAGTGGCGCAAGAGAGTTGGTCAAGATGTAGCACAAGCAAAGTCTAGTCGTGCTTCTGGTAGAGGTACACGCTACCATAAACTGGTAGAAGATTATATTAACAATGAGTTGGACAGAAAAAAATACAAGGACATGCCATTGCCTTGGATTATGTTCGACTCAAGTGTACCTATTTTAAACAAGATAAATAAAGTATACCTACAAGAAGCAGCGTTATATTCTGATTACTTACAGGTTGCAGGACGTGTTGACTGCATCGGAGAGTATGATGGAGAACTCGCTATCATTGACTTTAAAACTTCTGCTGAAAAGAAAAAAGAAGCGTGGTTGTATGATTACTACGTGCAAGAAACTGCATATGCATGTTGTTTGCAAGAGTTGTACGGCATTACAGTTAAGAAACTAGTGACAATTGTTGCTTGTGAAAATAGTGATGTTCAAGTTTCAGTAGTGACCCCTAAAAAAGAATACTTTTTGAGACTACAAGAGTACATCACCGAATACCAACAAAAGCATGGCAAAGAATCTAGAGGATAATTTTATGACCGCTGCGAGATTCTCGCAGGATGTGGAAAAACTAGTGTTAAATAATTCTGACATGAATTATATTGATGCAGTTATACATTACTGCGAAATGAATGAAATTGAAATTGAATCATGTTCAAAACTTATAAGCAAACCACTTAAGGAAAAACTTAAGTTTGATGCTCAGAAGTTAAACTTTATGAAGAAAACAAGTAGAGCTAAACTAATGCTAGTATGAGTAATTTTTTCCAATCAGAAATGGTTCGTGGGGACCTGCAAGAAATGGCGCAACTACAAGAATTTTGTATGCGTTCCATGATGACATTTCCTGTGCTATCTACACAAAAACAACTAGACTATTTTAATGTTCTTGGTGATCTAATCGAGAAACAAAAGATCTTCTACACCAGACTCGCTCTTTCTGAAGATGAAGAGGCAAGAGACATGGTATTATCCATGAAAGATTCTGTCGTTCTCCTTGGTGGAGATCCATCTGACGACATCATGGAGATGTTTGACGGACTCATTCTAAAGGTTGATAAACTTAAAGAAGAGGCAGAAAAGAGATTGGCACAGGGGGGTTGACGCTCCTCTCCAACTCTGTTATAATATCTTTGTTGGGCAGCACAGTACTTAGCGTAAGACCCAACGTAAACCAAATCTAACAAATCTAACATGTCATTCGCAGATCTAAAGCGCAAGTCGCAGAGCAATTTTGATTTCCTCCAGAAGGAACTCACTAAGTCTAGCAATGAAGGAGGTGCCGATGAGCGCCTGTGGAAAGCAAAACTTGACCCTTCAGGCAATGGGTATGCCGTTCTTCGCTTCCTCCCTGCTCCCGATGGAGAGTCTCTCCCATGGGCAAAACTTTATAACCACGCCTTCCAAGGTCCTGGTGGTTGGTTGATTGATAACTGCCCCACCACTAAAGGTGAGCAGTGTCCTGTCTGTGCCGCCAATAACAAACTCTGGAATAGTGGAGTAGAAAGCGATAAAGAGATCGCACGTAACCGCAAGCGCAAACTCTCTTATTACAGCAACGTTTATGTTGTAAAAGATACTTCTAATGCTGACAACGAAGGTAAAGTATTCCTTTACAAGTATGGTAAGAAGATCCACGACAAGATCCTTGCTGCCATGCAACCTGAGTTTCAAGATGAGACACCAGTGAATGTCTTTGATCTCTGGGAAGGTGCTAACTTCAAACTGAAGATCAAAACTGTAGCAGGTTACTGGAACTATGATTCCAGTGAATTTGCATCCCCTGCTGCATTGAGTGCAGATGAAGATGAGATGGAATCAATCTGGAAGCAAGCATACTCTCTGGAAACATTCACTGCTGATGATCAGTTCAAGTCCTACGAGGTACTTGACAACCGCCTGGGTATGGTCTTGGGTCAAATCAGTTCACGTCCTGTGATCGAAGAAGAAGAGTATGAACCTGCTCCTGTCTCCTCTAGCACTGCTGACTTCAACTCACCTGACATCACTACAAGCTCGCCGTTCATGAGAACACCAGAGCCAGTGGCAGAAGATGATGATGCGCTGTCCTACTTCGCTAAACTTGCTTCAGAAGATTGATTAAGTTCATCTGGAAAGGTCTGAATCATCCAGTTACTTATATAAACCTTTCGTTTGTTGGGATGCTGTTGGTGATTCAGTTTGTTCATACTAAAGCACACCTTACTTTAGAAACAGATGTGCATGGTCATGCTTACAGAGTATTGAAAAAGAATCCAAAACTAGCAACATCTTCTTGCTACAAAATGGGGTTTTCAAAATAATGAATGGGGGAAATTTTTTCCCCCATTTTTTTGTCTAAAAAAGTCGATCAAACTCCAGTCTTTTTAAGTCTGCTGCTAATAGTATCAGTAGAGTCGTTATACTTATTTGCTGTACGAAAACTAGTAATAAAATCTTCAGTGTATCTTGGTTTCAATATTGAGATAGTTTTTTTACTTTCGTTTAACTCTTCTTCATACTCATATATTGTCACAGAAGTTGACAATACATTACCTAATCTAGTGATCACACTTTGTGTACCAGAGTCATAGAATTTATGAGACCCACTATAGAATGCTTCGTCAACAATTAATCCTGCATTTTGTATTACAATACCAGCAGAATCTTTTACTTCAAAAGTTTTATAGTGTTTAATTGTTGCATAGGGATCATCATATTTCCCTTCCATAACTTTCCTAAAAGTATAAGAATCTTGTGGCCAATCAAACAATGGATTGAATGTATTGTTAGTCAATAACACAATCCAATCTTTGTTTGGATCACCATACACTAAGTTTGCAACCTGCCATGGTTTTTCAAAGTCACTTACTTGATATTTTCTAAAAAATACTGCATATTTTTCAAACTCTTCACCGAGTTTGAACCTACGAAAGAAATTTTTCGCCACAACAAAATCAGATTCCGAAAAAGGATAACTGATTGGTTTCTGATCGTATTTAATATCTGGTAAGTAATTAAAGTATGGCATTAGAAGCTTCCATCCTCTCCGTAAGAAATCTCATTACTATAAACAAGTTTGCTCTCTTTAAAACTCAGTCCAAGTGACGTGGCAACAGGAGAACCATCAGTGTATGTAGAATACTGACCATCAGGTGTGTATCCAATTGATACCGACGATATAGCACATGGTTTATATTGAGTAAGGAATGGATGTACTTTCCCCCCTTTCATGAAACTAACGATGCACATATTGGGGATACCAATAAAGTTGCTGTTGTTGTCGGGTGCAGATTCACCATCTGCAGCATCTCCTTTCATCCAATTGTTAATTGTGTTTCCTGGACTAGAACCTATCCGAGGAAGTGATGCTCTTTTAAATGTAGTGCAAATATCACGAACATGTTTTGCTTCTTCCGCATCTCTTGGAGACATCTTAAACTGAAGATTAAAATTTCTCAGTTCAAATCCAGTAAACATTAATTCTGCATTGGGGTTAAGAATAACACCACCAATACCACCTAGTACATCATTCAAATCAACAGCTCCACCAATTTTACCAGGCAAAGAATTCATTGCATGTGCAATACCATCAGCAACTAGTGCTGGACCACGTTGCATCATGTTACCAAATCCCTGAGCAAGTGAGCCAGCAGCTGTTACTGCATTATCAGCATTGGCCGCTGTACCCGCCGCTCTCAGCATACCAGCACCAGTATTGGTGAACCCTTTACCACCCCATTCAGCACCATACTCTGTCTGAATATCTTCAGGCATATACATGAAAATATCTGGCAGACCTGCTGAGATAAACTGCGTAAGACTATTGTTGTATATGTTTAATGACTCATCGCCTTTTGATTTGTTACCATCTATACCTACGTAATTACCACCATCTATATTTGCAAAAGGTGGTTTGTATTTAACAAACCGAAATTTTACATAGTCTGTGTGCGACTCATAGACTTTATCTGATGGATAGGAAAGTCGTTGTGCATTGACAGGTTTTGATGACCTATTACCTATAAGATTGAATTTTACAGTCATTAGTAACTCTTTACTACGTGTCGTCCTTTAATTTTATCATAATAGGATTCACTAGTTTCTTCCCAAACTAATTCTTTATCATATGGGAAGGCGGTAGAACCAATATTTTTAACGAAGTCTTCAGTTGGTAGAAGGATAGCAGTATCCCATTCTGTTTTGCTTAGATCAAGCAGAAAACCATCTACATGATTCTGCAAGTATTTATGGAAGCATTTTTTAGGAATGTCTATTCTTCCTTCCATTAACTTTTGTACTACCAAAATTCTTTTCTTTGGGTTCATGTAGTGGAGGTTTGCTCCAAAAAATTCAGATGGTCCTGACTTAATAACATAGACAAGAGGATTCTTATCATAGTATGGTAGGTGTTTCATCTTTGCTTTGTATTCAAACATGTAGAGGTGTCCCTCTTTTGTATACCTACGAAGAGTGTTCTCATCTTCATTAGATGCTAGTTCATCTCTCACATACTTATCTAAATTCTTCCCATAAGATGAAGCAACTTGCTTGACAGTAGACTTATACCAACTGAGAGATTTCTTCTCTCCGCCTGCCATGTTACTAACTTTTTCAAACAATGTGTTTGATTTGTTGTACGTTTTAGTACGTTGGATTGATCCAAATCCTTGTGCCATTCTAGACTCCTAAGTGATCTTCGGTGAGGATTAAAAATTTCATCTGCCTGTCCTCACAGAAGTCCTCAGCTGCAGACCACTTAGCGCGGTTCTTAGCGTAAGTTAGAACTTCTCTTCTCCAAGAGGCAGTCTTACGTTTCGGTTTATCATTCGGTGCTTGTGTTTGTTTTTTTGGTTTAACTTCGATCAGATATTTACTGACCATGCCTGACTTAGATACAACTTTAATGTAGAAGTCAGGGTAGTAGCGGTGGACTCGTCCGTCTGTTGGACAACGATAAGGAATGATTACTTCCTCGCTACCCCATTGTACGATGCTTTTATTGTGATCACAAAAGTGCATGAATTTTCTCTCCCACAAGGAACGAAAGACTATCCTCGTAGGATTGCCTTTATATTTTTGTGGGTTCACAGGTTTATAAACACCTGAGTACGCCATAAATATAGATATAAACCACCATCTTTATTTAGCGTGTCAGTACAAAACTTCATGGATCTTATCGTTAAAAGCGGTGGTCTATCTTATAGTAATACTTACGATATAGAATGGGTCTTTCCTGAAGGATCTCTACTGGCGGCAAATCTATCAAAAGTAGGAATTCAAACTACTGGAGGAGATAAAGGAGGTACTTTAGCAAACTATAGAGGTGATGTTGTAAAATTATTTTGCGATGAAGCTCAACTACCTAATGTGTCTGCCTCTACTGGACAGACCACTGGCAAATTTCTTGGTGAGGGTCAAGTAAACTACCCACATACTAGAATTTTTACAGACTTTTCGTTGGGATGGATCTGCGATGCAGATATGACTCCGCTTAAATTCTTGAACGTGTGGTATAATACGATCTTCAATGAATATATTGCTGATGATGAAAAGATTGTTCCTATCGATAGTCTATCTAATAATTCATTATCACAAGTAAAAAATGAAGCTAGTTCTTCTACTGATAAAATTTCTCCAGATAGATCTGTTAGATTATCTTATCCATCACAATATCAAGCAACTTGTATAATAACTAAAGCAGAAAAAGGTAAGAATGCCTCTAATTCTAGAGCATCTATTTCATATACTATGCTACAATGCTTTCCTTATTCTATTGATGCTATTCCAATGTCTGCTGGTACATCACAGGCAACAAAGGTAACAGCAAACTTTTATTATTCCAAACACTCTATCACCTACAACAATATTTCGTCTTATCGAGGTTAATTATTATGGCATTACCATCTATTGCTACACCAACTTATGAACTTGAGTTGCCATCCACCAAAAAGAAAATTAAGTACAGACCTTTTCTAGTTAAAGAGGAGAAAGTTTTACTACTCGCAACACAAAGTACTGAACCAAAAGAAGTACTAGATGCAGTAAGACAGATTACTAAATCTTGTGTGTTGTCTAGAATTAAATTGGAATCTTTAACATCATTTGATTTAGAATATCTTTTCTTAAAGATTCGTGCAGCATCTGTTGGTGAAGATGTCCCAATGAAAATCACATGCTTGGATGATAACCAAACTAAAGTAGATTATGTGGTTGACCTTTCAACAGTTAAAGTAGAAATTCCTGAAGGACATAGTACTAAAATTGAACTGACTGATAATGTTGGTATGATTATGAGATATCCTGGTATGGATGAGTTTGTTAACTATACCATGTTAGGACAGACTCCTGATGATCCTGATGAGATCTTTGGTGTCATTGCTAAATGCATTGATCAAATCTATGAGGGTGATGACGTGTTTGACGAGTCTACAACCACTGAAAAAGAAAAGGTACATTTTATCGAGAGTCTTACGCAGAAACAATTTGAATCTGTTCAAAAATTCTTTAATACTATGCCTGTTCTTCGTCATAAATTTGAGATTACTAATCCAAATACTAATGTCACATCTTCTTATACGTTGGAGGGTTTACAATCTTTTTTCGGATAAGCATGTTCTACAATACACTAGAGAATTATTATAGAACTAACTTTGCTCTTATGCAGCATCATAAATACAGTTTGACTGAAATTGAACATATGATGCCGTGGGAACGCACGGTATATGTGTCTTTGCTTAACCAATACATTAAAGAACAAGAAGAAAAGCAAAAACAACAAAATGCCTGAGGTTAACCCACAAAAGCAAAAGCAACTTAGTGAACTCATCTCTCGTATGGAGAAGGGTTTTGATGAGAACATGCTTGATCCTTTGTTGGAATCCATTTACAATGAACCAGAAGAAGATACTTTACCTAGTGAATCAAAGGTAAAGTATAAGAAGAAAAAATTTCAAGTAATTAGGGTTGCACCCACCGCTCAAGGTGATAGTCTAGCAGGATTTCTTGGCGGTAAGATTGGTGAATCTTTTAATATGGCAGCGCAAGCACGAGCTGCTGATCCAAACGAAATTAAGAAAGATAGATTACATTACCTAAAGAAAGCAGCAGCTTTTAATTTTGGTGGAGACTTAGTTAACAGGACTAAAGGTACGTTTTCGTCAGATCCTACTGATGTTCAAGACCCAGCACTAGGTAAGTCAGGTAGATTTTCTGCACAAGTACAACCAGATTTTGAGATGCAGCAGGGACCACTCCCCGCACCTGAAAATGAAAATGATAGTGGTATTGGAAAAGCATTTGCAAATCTGGTAACAAGATTTGATCAGTTAATTAAATCTAAAGATAATAAAGAAGAGCAACTAGAACTTGCAGTAGACATTCAAGACACTACAACAGAGAATGTCGAAAAGCATATAAAAGAAAGCACGAAGATTAAGAAGAAAGCAATTGAAGTTCAGAAGAAATTCATTAGTCTTCAAGCAGACGAAAAAGATACTAAACAAGCAGAAAAAGTAGAAATTGATAGTGAAAGAATTGAGGATGTTGCTGACACAGAAAAAATAGACAACAGAAGACCCGATGAAGAAGATTCAGAAGAAGATAAGGAAGAGCCAAGTATATTGGATACTGCTCTTGATTTCTTTACAGGTTCCGATATTGCTGGAGATATTGGTGACAGAGTTGCAGGTAGAGTCGGAAGGCGTGGTGCAGGTAGAGCAGTTACAAGAACAGCAATAAAGTTAGGTGGTAGGAAACTTGCCAAGACTGCTGCAGTTAAAGCATCTCAGGCATTCATTAAGAAAGCAGCACTAGGTTTAATGCGACCTCTCATTAAACGCATTCCGCTTATTGGTGGTCTGATTGACTTTGCAGTGTCACTTATGTTAGGTGAACCACTTGGCAGAGCAGCAGCAAAAGCAGTTGGTGCTACACTTGGTGGAGCATTAGGAACACTTATTCCTGTCCCCTTTGCTGGAACTATTCTTGGTGGTTTCCTTGGTGACATGGTTGGTGGTGCTGTTTATGACGCACTTACTGGTGGTAGTGGAGGGGGCGAGACTAAACCTAAAGATCCAAAAGAATCTGATGCTGGCACATCATCACCAACAGCAGGACTATCTGGTTTTGAAGATGAAGCAGGCACCCCACAACCAGACCCATATGGACCTGGACCTGATATTAATAGACCTTTAGAAGCACCACCAGAAAAACTTGCATCAGGTGGATATCTTGCAGGAGAAGCAGGTCCAGAATATAAATTTGATTTGTCATCGGAGACTGGCAAAAAAGTTGTAAAAAATGTAGCTAATGTAGACAACGCTGCTCTGTCAGGTGTACCATTTATTCTTGGTATTGTTGATAAGATTGTTAGTCAAGTTGGTGGCAGTGCGATTAAACCATTCTTAGATCAAGAGATAGGACCACTTGCAAGATTGTTTGGTCTAGCACAATTTAATGTTCAGGGTATGGTTGGTAAAGGATTAGAAGCAATTCAATCTGTAGGTACAAAATTTGATGTAAATATGGGTGGAACTGGTGATGAAAATGCATCATCAGAAGAGACTATGGCAGGGGGACCATCTTCTACCCCTGTTACAGGTATCCCATTGGGTGAAGGAGATACTGCTACTGGTCAGACGTTACATGCTGGTCTAGTACGTAGAGGATTTAGTAGAGAAGAAGCAGCTGCTATTGTTGGTAATCTATGGGCAGAGTCTAATTTCAAAACTGGTATTAGGAATCCAACGTCAGGTGCATATGGTTTGATGCAATGGTTGGGTGGTCGTTACGATAAACTACTAGCATTTGCAGCAGAGAAAAACAAACCTGCTAGCGATTTAGAAGTACAACTAGATTATATTGCATGGGAATTGAAAGGTGGCAATCAATATGAAAGTGCACAGTTCCAGAAAGCAATGGCATATGGTCCAACAATCGCAGATAAGACTAGAGGATTTGCATATGAAGTAGAGCGAGCAGGAGCAGGAGAATTACAAAGTTCTATGTCAAAGAGGGTTGGTGCTGCTCAGTCTGTAATGAATGCACCTTCTTCTGATACTCAAATGACCCCACCTCCTCCTCCAAGAACGGATGGATCAGGAGAAGATGCAGAAGATAACGGGGGTCATGATGCTAATAATCCTGGACCTTCGGACTCAAGACCTGCCCCAGCAGCATCACCAGCAGATTCATCTGACACTTTACAACCTCCCGCTCCAATTCAAGTAATACCATTGCCAAAAAACTTGCAAGGTATGAAAGAACGAGGTAGTGGTAGGGTGACATTCCAACCAATTATTATTCAAGGTCAGTCACAACCTATTGGGTTTCAAAAGAATACATACATTGATTCCGAAAGCACTAGTAATTTCTTCTATGATAAAACTGGAAACAGAACTACACTTGAAAAACTAAAGAAAGAAAGGTTGCAAAGAAGTTGATAAATACCTAAGGTATTCAAAATCATAATCCTAGTTACCTAAATTCCGAAAAAAAATCTCCGCAAAAAAATAAGCAAAAAGGTCGAGCATGGCAGCAGGGACTGAAAGTTATTCAAAACCACAATATGGTAGTCTTGCTGGTGCAATGGGCGAGAAACTTGGTGGTGCCATTCAATTGGCAGCGGGTGCTAGGAAAAGACAGAATGATGAGATAAAAGAATTAGAAGAGAAGGGAGAAGCAAGAACTCCTGAAGAAGACGCACGTTTTGAAGAATTAAAGGCGCAAAAAGAAGAGCAAGGTGGCGCTTTCTTCATGAAGAAAGCATTGGGTACTGAGTTTGGTGGAGATTTTAAAAGAAGAACTATGGGGTTCTTCCAAACAAATCCCGAAGAACAAAATGATCCAGCGTTAACTAAACAAAAAAGATTTGATGCTCTAGTAGCAGCACAACCTGCTCAAGTAGAAGGAGTTAAGCAGGGTGAACTTGATCTTTCTTCTGCTGGATATCAAGAACAAGGTGCTTTGGGCAAACTATCTGCTTCTATTGCAGAAAAGTTTGCAATTCTTAGTGCGAAGGTAGATCAGTTAAGACAGAAGGAGGATGCAGATAAAACTCCATCTGTAATTGTACAATTAGCAGAAAATATAAAGGGTGTTGGTACATTCTTTAGTAAAAACAATCAAATTGAAGAGCAGCAAACTAAGGTATCAGAAGAGACTCTTGCTGAACAAATTAAAGCAAAAGATGCAGCAGAAGCATCTTCTATTGAAAATAGAGGGGAAGACGGAACAGATTCTGCCAGCACATCTGCTATTAATAATCGTAGAGATAAGAATGGCAAAAAGAAAAAGGGTCTTATTGGTTCAGCAGTAGATCTTGGTCTAGGATTACTTTCAAGAAGAAGAGGTAGAAGGGGTGGCAGAAATAGAATGCCCCGTATGTCTAAGGGTAGACAATACAGCAATCCTATTGGACCTTTAGGCAGAGGATCTTCTCAACCATGGGCAAGAGCTCGTGGGGGCACTGGCATGGGTGGATTCTCTCCCCGCATGCGATCTAGGGTGCTTCCTGGAAGAAAAGGATTGGCATCGGGTGGAGTACTATCTAAAAACCCAGAAAAATCACCAGAAAAACTTGCATCAGGTGGAGTCCTTGATAATCCAACTGCAGTTGGTGGTGCTAGTGATCAAGCAATCATTCCTAAAAATAAATTAGAGAGTGCTGTCAAAACTGATCCTGAAAATGTAAAAAAATCATCTCCATTTGCTAAAGCATTACAACTGCCTACGATGGCAGCAGGTGCTATCATGATGGGCACTGCGAGTAATGTAATCAACCACATGGGTGGTATCGGAAAAATTTTCCGTCCAGTAGTTCAGAAATTATTTGAACCTGCTGCAGCAGCATTTGGTATTCCTGGATCATTAGTTTCTGCATTCTTTGGTGGACCTGCTAACGCAAAGACCACTGATACCAAAGGTGGAGGTGGTAAAGGTAAATCATCAACACAAAATAGTTCTGCAAGTTCAACTACTGGCGGTGGAGCTACTGGATTCATGGCACCTGGAATGATATCTAATGGTGGATCTGTCGATGGATATCAAATCACATCTCCTTTTGGTCCTCGCAATACTGGTATACCAGGTGCTTCTAGAAATCATCTGGGTGTTGACTATGGTGTTCCTCAGGGTACAGCAATCGCACTGAAGAAACCAGGAAAAGTTATTGAAACTACTGTACCTGCAATGGGTAACCTGGGCGCAGTATTTGTTAAGCATGATGATGGGACTAGATCTAGATATCTACACATGAGTAAAATTTCAGTTGGTCCTGGTCAACTTGTTACCAGTGGAACTGTGATTGGTAAAACTGGTGGAGAACCTGGAACTCCTGGTGCTGGTCCTACTAATGGTGCTCACCTACACTTTGAATACTATCCATCTAGTACTGGTGGACCTGTTGACGGATCTGGGGTTGCTTCATCGTACTTCACTGTAGGTGGAACTATTGAACGACCTGCTCCCGCACCACCAGTTGCTGCTACTCCAGCAGCTGCTCCAGTAACACCATCTGCTGATACAGCTAGTGGAGCTCCGATCATTCTTGATCCTATAGTTGCACCAGACACTGGAAGATTAGCTAAACCTCGTAAAAGTGCTAAACCAACTACTGCAACATCACCAACACCAGCGTACCCTACTGAAGATCCAAACAATCCATACCCTGAAACCACTTTCTAATGTCAACTAATTCTTCTAAATTTTTTACACCGCACTCGGTTTTCATTACTTCGGTTGATGGCGTATCCTTTGATCTTACTTCTGCAGTAGGAGCGTTTTCATATTATGAAGATATCTACAAACCATTCATCTCTGCTAGTATGGTAGTCATGGATAGTGGTCAAAACTTTATTGGTGCTTTGCCTATTCAAGGTGGAGAAATTGTCACCTTTAAGTTAGAAAATGTAAAAAAACAATTAGTAACTTATGAGTTTTGTGTTTATAAGGTATACAATAGACAGGTAATGAGTAACAAACAAACTTACTGCCTTGCAATGATATCGAAAGAAGCAATGGTTAATGAGAAAACACGATGCTTAAAGAAACAAAAAGATTTACCTGATCAAATTGTTAGGAGAATTTTAACTGAAGATCTTGGTGTAAAGGCAGATAATATTATTACAGAGACATCTAAGTTTAAAATAAACATGTTTCCTAATGGAAGGAAACCACATGCAGTTATACAATCATTGATGGCACGTTGTGTTCCTAAATCTGCCAAGTTCAGAAAAGGTGGTGGAGTAAGTGATGCGAAACCCAGTGGAGAACTTGGAACTAATGCAACTAAATCATCTGGTACAGCAGGATATTTATTCTTCCAAACTAAAGATGGTTTTGTATTTGAATCTATGGATAGGTTATGTTCTGATGGTACTGATACTTTTGGTGGTAAACCACCAGTAGCAGAGTATTACTCTCGCCCAGCAGTAGATTCTATTACAGAGTCTTCATTCAGTACTATTGAATTTTATAAGTTTATAGATGAAATTGATATCATTGATAAAATGAACAATGGAATATATTCAAGTCACATGTGTTATTTTGATATTGCTGCTCAAAAATATGAAGAGTATAATTATGATATGAAGCAAACATTTGATACTATGTCTCACTTGGGTAGTCAAATTGATGTACCTAAATTTCAAAAAGAATTGAGTTCTACACCTAGTAGAGTCATGACAATTCTATTAGATTCTGAGATGTGGTATAACGGGACAGGTATTGCAAACCCAGAAGAAGATGGTGATGCTGAGTTTCCTGATTTTGCCAAATATTATACTGCACAGGCAATTGGTAGACGTTACTTGATGGAGAATCAGAAGTTAGAGATCATGATCCCTGGAAATTCAGATCTTAAAGTGGGAGATAAGGTTAAAATTTTACTTCCTAACGTAGCAGCAGAAGATATTAGAAACTCTAAACAATATGATGAAGAAAATAGTGGTACATATCTTATTGCTCAATTGTCACACAACTATCAACTAGTAAAAGAAAGCGGTGAACCTGAGTTTACTACCATGGCAAATTTAATCCGTGATACCTATGGGATGAAAGAATATGATTCTAATGTTAAATAGTAGTAGGACTAACTAAAATATGGATCAGTCTCTATCTTCACTATATCCAATACATCAGATTGGTTCTGACGGATTCTCATGGTGGATCGGTCAAGTAGAAAGCGATAAAAAAGATGACCCTAAAAGGTCTGGTCGCTTTCGTGTGCGTATTATTGGACAGCATCTAAAGACTGGTGAGAATGCTACCGCAACTGAGGAGTTGCCATGGGCACATTTAATGATGCCTGTCACCACACCATTCATTGAGGGTGGTACTGGTGGAGCATCACCTGGACTTCAGCGTGGTTGTTTTGTTATTGGATTTTACCTGGACAACGATAAGCAGAAACCTATCATCATGGGTTCTGTTGGTGGTGTCAAAGGAGCAACTAAGATAACTAATAATGATCCTGGTTCTGGACCATTAAACTTTACTCCTTTCGTAGATCCTAAGACCAACCCAAAACAAAATAGGTCTATTGAGAACCAGAGTGGAACAAATGAGGATGGTGGTAACACTGACAAAGGCGTAGTTGATGCTGACAGAGCAGATGTTAAGAACGGAGCTCCACCTGCATTACTAGCAGCATATGGCAAGCATTCAGAATCTAATCCTTCTGGTGGACAAAGTTGTATTACTATTGCTAATCCTAATTGCGGTCAAGAAAATAACCTCAAGTCTGGTCTTACTAGAATTGTAGGAGATATGCTCGCTGCTAACCAAGCATCGGGTGGTAACATTGGTGATTATTATATCAGTAAAGTTAATGGATTGTTGTATGATGGTGTAGGTATCGCGAGATATCATATCGGTCGTGTTATTAGACTAGTAAAAAGTTTTATTGCTAGGGGAAAAACAGAAGTAACCAAGGCACTACGTGGTGCAGTTAATTTCCTCACTGATGCGCTACTAACTGAAGAAACTATTGTTGGTAACACTGGACCACTCGCAGATCCAGATAAAGCATTTAAACCAATCAAAGAAAAAGGCAACAGGTTTAAGAAAATCAAGAAGATATTTGACGATATCTTTGCTGAGTTAGGGTGTAGCATTGCTGATATTACAGACACGATTGCTAGGTTCATTACCGATCTTCTCCTAGGATATCTTACAGATGTATTCAACAATGCTGCATGCTTTATTGATACGTTGGTCGATGGTATTCTAAACGAGATTCTAGCAAAATTTGATGAACTAGTCAACAGAATCCTCGCACCAATTCAAGCAATTCTAGAAGCAATTGCTGCACCACTTAATTTTATTGGTGGTATCATTAATAAGTTCATGAAGTTGCTCGGTATTACATGTACTGGACCTGATCAGAAGTGCGAACCAATTTCTCAAAAGTGTACCGATTGTGCTACAGATGATGAGGGTGATGATCTTGATAAATTACTGAAGAAAATTGAAGATGGTGTTGGTGATCAGTCTCTGTTTGTATGTGACGAAGCAAAACAAATTCCATCACCACCAACTACAGACATTACTTTTGTAGGTGGTGTACCTAACGACTTCACCCCGATACCAAAGAATGAAGTTCCTTCTGGAGACGAAATTATTGATTTCTTTCCACCAGACGATGATGATGAGTTTGATGATGGGGATATTCCAGAAGATGTATTAGAAGATCCTATTATTATTGACGATGATGTGCTTCCACCACCTGTATTACCAGTAGGTGACGAACCATTCTTGACAATTGAAACTGCTAAGTCAGTCTATCAAGAGGGAGAAAGTGTAACATATCTAATTACAGGTCTCAATATTCCTAACGGAACTATTTTAGACTGGCAACTTTCTGGTGCTCAGATCACCACCACAGATATTGTTGGAGATCTAGGTGGTCAAGTTACGATGAATAACAATACTGCAGAGGTTCCAGTCATCATTGCTAATGATAATGTAACAGAGTTAGTACCAGAACTACTGAGAATGGTCGTTGCATCTGCTAATGTAATTACAGTTGATGGTACTGACTTTACTCCAGAAGCAATCACTGATGTAGTTATTGATTCCAATATCGGAGCACCAGTTGCACCTGACCCATCTCAAGTACAAGTTTGGAATATTACTACAGATAAGAATTCGTATGAAGAGGGTGAAGACGTACTAGTAACAATTACAACTGAAAATGTTCCTGATAATACTGAAGTAACATACTATATGATTGGTAGTGGAATTAGTGCTGATGATTTTGTAACCCAATCTTTATCACAAACCCTAGTAATTAAAAATAATGTTGCTGTATTTGTTCTTGGTATTGAAGACGATACAGTTGTAGAAGGTGTTGAACAAGCAACTATTATCTTAGTTGGCAAAGGAGTTGAAACATCATTCCAGATAACTGAGTCTGGAACTGGCGGAGAAAATGAAGATGGTGATGATAGTGGTGGTAGTGAAGAAGAGTTTACTATCACGAAACCAGTAGCAGGAGAACCTATTACAGATGAAGATGGTGGTATAATTTACATTCCTATTGTATATCCTGGTGGTCCATATCAGACACCCCCACAAGTCATCATTGGTGGTGGTGGAGGTTATGGAGGGAGTGCAATTGCACTTCTAGATGATACAGGATTTGTTAGTGAAGTTAGAGTCACTCGTCAAGGTGTCAACTATACGCCAAATACATCAGATAACAATGGAGTTGAATGTATTATCGATTCCTTTACTCTTCTTTCTCCTGGTGTTGGATACACTGAGGTTCCTGAAGTTTATATTAATGGAGAGGCAGGAGTCGCAGAAGCAACTATTGATACTAGAGGTTTCGTTATTAGTATCAGAACATTAGATAGAAATAGAAGATATAAATCAATGCCAGCAGTTAGTATTATTGGTGGTCTCGGTGCTGGTGCTAGATTCTTACCTAATATGGCATGCCTAGATAGTATTGAACTTGAGCGTAGAGGATATGCCAAGATTGGAACTGGTTCTTATATTGATTGCCCATAATGCCAATAACTAACAACAGCGGCAAAGCCAGCACAAAACAAGCAGACTTTCAGAAAAAAGGTGCAGCAAGACCACCAGGTGCTGATGCTTTAGATGAAGGTCAGTTTACTACTGGTAATTTTCATGTTATAGCAACCAAACATGGTTGGACCATGGGTTCATATGAAAATGAAGATGGAAGCACTGGATTTATCATGACCAATGGTCAGTCTATGTTCCATTTTGATGTCAATGGTAACATAGTATTAGCAACTGGTAAACCAGGGCAGTCAGGTTGTGGTGGTAAAGTTGTAATTCATGCTAAAGATCACCACGAAAAAACTGATTCATATGCATTGCATGTGCGTGGTAACGATGATGAGCAGACAAAAGAAGAAGATGGTAGTGTTACAAAATCAGCACCATACTCAATTTATGTTGAAGGGGATGTTGCCATTGAAGCACAAGGTGGTGATATTGGACTAAAAGGCGACAATATCACATTAAATGCTCTCAATAACCTCATTTTACGCTCAGGAGAGAATATTAACCTAGAACCTGCAGAAGGTCAAGGTAAAATTACTGCTGTGTGTACAGATTTTAACGTTGACTCATCTTTTTCGCGATTTACTACCAGTGGAGGATTTTACGTTGATGGTAGTGGTGAATTCAGTGTCAACCAGAAAACTAAACCTGGTGGTCAAGTTGCATTCAATACCCTTGGTACAGTTAATCAAGTGATGAAGGGTGACCTTAACATCAGGGCAACGGGTAACATTCAGTTAGAATCCGATTTTGGTCACCTATTGTATAAAGCAACCAAAGGTGGATCAGCAACAACTCTCAATGGGGACGAGAGCAAGACTGTAAGAGGTCTCAAGAGTCTGACAGTACTAGGTAAGGCAATCAACCTAGAAGAGCCTCCAGCAGCATATAAGATGATCCTAGGCAGTTCTGTAGGAGGATCTTTGGACATCGAGGGTGCATCCTTCTTTAAAGGCGGATTCAGGGGCACTACGATCCTAAGTAGCACCGCTATCAACCTGGTCGCAAAGACAGCAATCACCATGACGGGTAAATCAATTTTCCTAAACTGATTACAGGAATTCCGAAAAAAATTCTCTGCTAAAAAACGACCTAAAAAGTCGAGCTTGACAAATCCATAAAAACCCAGTAGGATGACTCTGTTAGGGGTTCAAAGGTCATAGTAGCTCTAAATACTTAAGGGAAATGAGTGAGAGTATGCTATCTACACAATACCGACTACGACTAGAGTTTATTTGTAAATGTATTGCTAATGGTGAGGAGGTAAAGTTGTCTGATATGATATGGGCAAATAAATTAGCAAAAGCAAATACTTCTGCTAATGAAATGTTAAAGATGGCACGTCGCCAGATCACTAACAAGATTGAAGAAGGTAGTATGGATGATTTTATGAATAGGATGGGATTAGGAGATCCCGACCCATCCAACCACAAAAAGGGGTTTACATCTGCTGATGATGTGTTAGAATGGTTCCAGCAAGACAAACCTGACGACTGGAGGCAACGTGACTAAGAAACAATACAAGCAATTGCTGCTAGACCACTTTACGGAGAGGTTGAATAAATTATCAGTGAAGGAACTGAAGGAACTTGCTGCGAGACACACATGAAGGATTATGTCAGTATCCAGACATGGGATCCAGAACTGGAGATGATGCGCTACCATTGGGTACACAAAACTGAAAAAGATCCTGTAAGATTTGTAAAAAATCTTAATCCAAATGAAATACATCTTGAAACAACATGGAAGTAATTATTGAAGGTAAGGTCAAAACTGTATACGCTGGTGATGATGCACAGCAAGTTATCATTGAGTATCATGATAAGGTGACTGCTGGTAATGGGGAGAAAGAAGATCATCCTTTAGGAAAAGGATCCCTCTGCTGTAGTATCTCTGCTCTTATCTTTGAGAAACTTGCCAAAGAACATATCCCAACTCATTATATCAATATGGTTGGTGCGAACAAGATGATCTGTAGAAAGGTAGATATTGTTCCACTAGAAGTTATTTGTCGCAATCGTGCTGCTGGATCTATTGTTCGTGAGACAACCCTACAAGAAGGTTACTCACTACCACATCCTATTGTTGAATTCTTTTTGAAGGATGATAACAAGCATGATCCTCTGTTGACAAGAGATCGTGTACGTCTGATGGGACATGATCCCGAACCTTTCATTGAGATGACTCTACGTATCAATGACATCCTTCGCTCATTGTTCTACATCTTAGGCATTGACCTGGTTGACTTTAAGATCGAATTCGGTTATACTGCCCATGGTGAGTTGCTACTTGCCGATGAGATCAGTCCTGATTGTATGAGATTATGGAAGATTGGTGGTGATGAAAGATTCGATAAGGATCTATTCAGAAACGATGAAGGTGATATTGTCCCTGCTTATCGTGAGATCCTTGAGAGACTACAACCGCTTGCTATTCAATGAAAAAATCAAGTCTTATAGGTACAGGTATAATTGTCCTTGTATTACCTTTGATACTTATGGTGGTATGGAATGAATTCATACCAGGTATTTTTGGATTACCAACTTTGGGATACTGGTCTGCAATGGGATTGTATGCAGTTTGTAATATATTATTTAAATAATGAAATGAGTTATACAAAAAAATACCCAGATGGATTTACAGACAAATGGGGCAATTATCGTAAAGTTGGAAGTGGAGATTCTTCTCCTGTCATAGGTAAATCTGGTCCTCGTCCAGAACTTCGTAGTCTCTGTTATGGAGTGGGGATCAATGATGTAATGATTCCCTACTTCACATCAACACGAACCTGGAGAACTTGGAGTGGTATTATTAGGAGAACTGATAATAGAGACCCAAAATGGATAAATGAACAAAATAAAGAACACTATATTGGTTGCACTCTTGATTCAAGGTGGTATAAACTTTCGGCATTCAAAGAGTGGATTGAGCAATGGGATGACTATGAGAACAAAGAAGTTGATAAGGATATCTTAATTCCTGGTAACAAAACATATGGACCAGATACTTGTTTAATGGTTCGACCTATTGTTAACAAATGGTTCAAACCTAACAAGCATGGTGGAGGAGATTTGCCGAGAGGAGTTACTTTGAGTGTTCATTGGAAAAACAGGGGAACAGGTAAACCATATCGTTCTCAAATTACTCCTATTGGTGGTAAGAGGACAGGACTTGGATATTATGCTACAATAGAAGAAGCATCTGCCGTATTTGAAAAAGCAAGAAGAGAACAAATTAAGATTCTTATTGAAACTGAAACAGATCTGAAAGTAAAAAATGCCATGCAATTCAATGAAACACGAAATCCCTGAAGAGATTAAAAAGAATGCATTTGCTTGCTTCGGTAGTTTGAATCAAGCAGAGAGAGCAGTTGTTATGTTTGGTGATGAAGCATATCGTGAGTCACTAGACCTTGACAACGATGATGCTCCTTGTTGGCAGATTCCAAGTGGAGAACACTCCACTTTTGCTGGATGGAATCCTCAGTGTGTGCCCACCATGGAGTACATTGTATGGAAACTAAAACGACTTGACGGTATTATTACGGGAGAAATCATTGGATAAGTTATCAAAAGAAGAAATGCGGGCTAAGATCAAAGAGTTTTCTGCACTTCTTAGAAGTCAAAGGGAACACTGGGACAAAGAAGACCAAATTGGATTTACATATTCTTGTGATCTAATCTCACAATCACTCATTACTTTATACATTCGTTTAGGAAGAGACTAATGGACTACAAAACTTCTGGTGTTGACATTATCAAAGGTAGATCTTTTGTGGAGTACATTAAGGTACTGGCACCTAAGATTGACGGTGGGTTTAGTGGAATGATGGAGCTCCCATCAGGATATGAGAACCCTGTACTAGTATCTGGTGCTGATGGCGTTGGCACTAAAATGAATATTTGTAGGATTGCTGATGATTACTCCACTATTGGTCAGGATCTCGTTGCTATGTGCGTCAATGACGTTATATGTTCTGGTGCTAAACCATTATATTTTCTAGACTATATCTCAACCAAAACACTAGATGCCAACGTCAGTGACATTGTGTATGGAATTAATGTTGGTTGCACAA
>Ga0181390_1000174_pt1 | contig 27053 bp, 11 predicted proteins | sample 13SPOviralmetaG_FD_130085 | JGI IMG/M metagenome (GOLD analysis project Ga0181390, IMG submission 130085) | Marine viral communities from the oligotrophic San Pedro Time Series (SPOT) site, San Pedro Channel, CA, USA - 13 SPOT_SRF_2010-07-21 | ecosystem: Environmental > Aquatic > Marine > Strait...
CTATGTGTATGTTTCTGGTTCACTTGATGAATCTATTATAGCACCAGATGATATTCTAAGAATTGAATCTGAAAAACTTAAGGTTCTAAACATCGATAAAATTTCTAGTAGAATTCGTGTTTTAAGAGGTTACGACAATACTTTTGCTGTTGTACATAGTGCGGGTACATTAGTTCGAAATGATCCTAGAAAACTATCATTTACTGCAACAGGTATTGTTACCACAAAAGAATTAACAACGAATAGACAACTTTATTTTGAGCCAAACGAGGCAATAGGTCTTGGTACTGAAACTGTTGGTACTGCAACAACATTAGTTTTTGCTAATCCAGGTGTAGGTCAGACTCAACAGAGAGTTGGTCAACAACAAATCTACATCCCAGATCATAGATTAGGATTGAATACCCCTATCGTCTATTATACTAATGGTGGAACGACTATTAGTGCATGGAGTGGTATTACTAGTTCTAATATATTCCAACTAGAATCGAACAGAAATCTTTTTGCAGTTCCCATTAATAAGGACATAGTTGGTATTGCAACAGTTCGTGTTGGTATTGATAGTATCTCTGGAAAATATGTAGGGGTTAATAGTGAGACAGGTGGTCTTCTTTACTTTACTACTTCGGTTGGTCTCGGCAGTTACCATAGTTTTAAAACTAATATTCCGTCAGTATTGAGTACTAGATTCTCTAAAAATGTTGTTACTGTTTCTACCGCAAGTACTCATGGTATAAAGCCTGGTGATAGAATTCTCAATGAGGTAAACCCAACTACGACTACCGAAATATCGGTCATTTATGATGATTACAATCGAAGAATGTTATTTGATCCTGATACCATTGAACCAGTAGGAATTAATACGGTATTTGATACTTTTACTGTTCCAGAGAATAAGTATCAGATCGGTGATAAGGTTGTCTACAGTTCAGTAATACCTGATCCTAGTCTTTCTAACAAAGGTCTTTACTATGTCTATGTCTTTAAGAATGATCAGATTAAACTTGTTGAGTATGCTTCCGAATTAGGAAAAGAAAATCCAACATTTGTCAATATTGGAACTGCACACACTACAACAATCTCTAGGATTAACCCTGCAATTAAAGTTCAAAAAAATCAGAATTTGAAATTTAATCTTTCTGATAATTCTTTGTCGTTTACTAATGCTGGTGCTAGATTTGCAGCATTTGATATGTTTATCTACAGTGATTTGTCATATGCAAATAAATTCTGGGTTGCACCAAATTCTGATTCATTTGAAGTTACTAAATCTGGGACTGTTGGTATTGATACCGATGCAAACTTAACTCTTTATGTTAGTGAGAATATTCCAACTAATCTGTGGTATAACTTCGAGACTGATAATATTGACATCAATCTTCCTGTAAAGGTAAGAAGGTATACTGATACTTCAGTTTATAATAACAACCAAATTAATATTACTGATAATAAATTTGATGGTAATTACAACGTTGTAGGTGTAACATCTATGACTTTTGATTATAACATACCTTACAATAGAGATACTACTAATTTCTATGATTCCACCACTGCGATTCTTAGTTATGCTACGAATTCTACGAATACACTTGGTCCTATTTCGAGATTGACCATCTTGAATGGTGGTAGAGGTTACAGATCTCTTCCTGGTTTTACTTCTGTAAGAAGTTCTAATGGTACTGGTGCACTATTGCAACCATCAAGTACTACGATTGGTAATATTATATCAACGAAAGTTAACTATATTGGTTTTGGTTACCCATCTGATACAACTCTGAATGCTTCTGGCAATTTACCAGAGATTTTAAGAATTGAACCTTTGGCATCATTCGATTCCATTGGTATTAGTTCTGGTGGTTTGAATTATTATGAGGCACCTGAACTTGTTGTAGTTGATGGAGCATCAAAACTGCAAATAACTGATGTAAAACTGGATTATGATTTAGATGACACTGAAGTTACTATTGTAGAGAACACTATTTCGCTGAATAATGTCACTCCAGAAATTATTCCGATCAATAATTCGAATGGATTCAGTATTAGTTCTATTACTTACAACTCGGTATCAAAAATTGTAAGACTATCACTATCTAAACAGTTTAGTGATCCTCAAGACTGGCCATTTAAGGTTGGTGAGACAGTAATTGTTGAAAATATTGCAATTGGGTTCAATACTACAGGAACAGGTTATAATTCAGAGAATTATGAATATGCATTATTCAGTCTAACTGCAACTGATAGTAATCTTGGTGGATCTGGTTCTTATATTGAATACGATCTTTCAGATTATCTTGGTGATGGAGAATTTCCTGGTGAAATAACAACTTTTGCCGCAGCAAAAGTAACTCCAAAGACATATTTCCCAATCTTCGACATTAAACTCAAAATTTCCGATTTCTTTGATGGAGAAAAGGTTTCGAATGAGGATAGTGTAGGTATAGTAGAGAGGTGGGATCCGGTTAGTGAATATTTGTTCGTTTCTACTAATTCAGATTTCGAAGTTGGTAGTATTATTGAGTCTGAAACCTCTCAAATTAAGTCTAGAGTCAAATCTAAGATTGATTTTAATTCAACTATCGGTATTGGTGCAGGAACCACATTTATTGACGGTTGGCAATCAAATTCTGGTTTCTTGAATGACAATTTGCAAGTCATTCCCAACAATGAGTACTATCAGAACTTCTCATATTCGCTCAAATCTAGAATTCCTTATAAGACTTGGGATGACCCAGTAAGTTCTCTTAATCACACTGCAGGTTTTGATAAATTTGCAGATTTGGTCATTGATAACAATGCTGCTAGTAATACATCACCACAAGAAGTAACTATCGAAACGGTGGTTGATCTTATTGGTGAAGGTAATCTCTATTGTTTCCCAGATTTTGATGGTGCAACAGAAACTACTATTGATGTTATCAATGGTAAGACTGTATCCGACCAAATTATATTCGAAAATCGAATTTTACTAGATTACTTCGAATCTAGAGGAAATAGAGTATTAGAACTGGATGATCTTAGTGGTCAATTTAACAGTAATCCAAGAGATACAAGATATTCTATTGTAGACTTCTTTGACAACAAATTCTACTTCAATAAGTTCTTTACTTTGGTTCAGGATAGAGAAGTTAGAAACAGAAAACAGTCTAGTATTGTTTCTGTTGCACAAGATGGAACTAGAGGTTTTGTTAATCAGTATGGTACTTTAGACACTGCAATGTCTTTGGGTTATTTTGACTATATTGGTGCAGGAACTAGTACATGGGGCCTAACCTTCTATCCAACTCTGTTTAAGTACAATAATTACGATATTTCTTACTTCACCTTCAGTGGATTGAATGATGTAACTGGAATTGGAACTCAACAAATTGGTAATGTAGTTAAAATTTCTACTGCAAGTACTAATGTATCTGTTGCAACCACTACTAATCTGGTATCAATTTCTTCTACCTATAGATCTGCAAAACTTCTTATTCAAATGGAAGATGCAGAAAATAATTACTATGGTAACGAACTTAACATTCTTCACGACGGAACAAATGTAACTACTCTTCAATATGGGGCAATTGATAATAAGGTTGGTCTTGCAGGTCTACCAAGTTCTGGATTTGGAACATATAATGCATACATTTCTGGTGGACTCGTAAAAGTTGATATTATTCCGACTGTAGGAACCGCAGTTACTGCAAATGTGAGTGTTGTCTCTATTGCAGACAATAGTGCTTCTGGAGTTTCTACATCGAATCTTGTAGTTACTAACCTATCGTCTTATTCTAAGTCTATTGCTTCTTCAGGAACCCCTGTTGAAAATATTGTTGCTTCTTACTCATCTCCATTCAATTCTGAATACTTTATTGTATCGGTAGAGGACACTACAAACAATGAGTATGAGATGTTTGAGGTAAATGTCCTTGATAATGATACTGTAAACAGAATTGTAAAATATGGTGATATTAGAACTAATGTAGGTCTTGGAACAGTTGGTGTTACGAATAGTAGTACCGAAACTCATCTTGTATACACACCAAATCCGAATATCAACGTTGAAATAAGAGCATTTGGTATTTCTCTTAAGAATTTCAACAATATTGTTGGTATTTCTTCCATTGACCTCGATAATAACATTCTATTCTCCGAATATGGAACTTATACCGGTACAGAGTTCGATAAAAAGACTGCATTCAAGTTACAATCGAATAATCTAGAGGTATTCCAAAGAAGTTTTGTGGGAAACAGTACTTCTGTAGTTAATACTACGAGTAATCAAGTTACTTTGGAAGACCACTTCTTCGTAACCGGTGAGAAAGTTACTTATGATTATGAAAATTCGATTCTATCAACTGCAAACGCCATTGGGATCGGAACTACAAGTGTAGCTGGTGTATCCACTGATAAACTTCCATCTACTCTTTATATTGTCAAATATAGTGAAAAGTCTGTAGGGTTTGCAAAAAGTGCAGCAGATGCTCTGAGTACAGTTCCTATTGTATTTGATCTGAACTCTGTTGGTATTGGAACATTTCATAAAATTACCGCAACTAATCAAAACGCTAGAGCATTGTTGGCAATTGACAATATGGTTCAGTCACCTGTAACTGAAGTGAACATTGAAACCCAGTTGTCTGAAAGTATTGTATTTGATGTAGATTTTGATGTTGTTGGGGTCACATCGTTTAGAGCAAATGATTTGCTTAAGATTGATGATGAGATTATGCTTGTTCAGAACACGGGAGTTTCTTCTGAGAATAGTCTCAAAGTTCTACGAGCACAGATGGGAACACAAGTTGCCTCACATAATATAGGAACTTCAGTCAATTTACTTGGTGGTAATTATAATATTGTCGATAATACGGTTCACTTTGCTTCTGCACCATTTGGAGCCACTCCAATTGGAACTACTACAGCAGGACCTGACAATGTAGATTGGGTTGGTGTTACCACATACTCAAGTTTCCAAGGTAGAACCTTCATGAGAAGTGGTATTCTTAATGATGACCTTGACACCTATGCAACTAACTATACCTTTGATAATATTCAAAGTGGATTTAATGGTCAAAGAAAAGTATTTACTTTGACTCAAAACGGTCAAAACTTAGTTGGATTCGCAACTAATCAGGCGATCGTATTAAATTCAAATATTCTTCAAGAACCACTAGGTGGTCAGATAACATCTGGTGACTATAGTTTCCTTGAAGTTGCCGGTGTTACTAGTATTACATATCTCGGTGATAGTGTCTCATCTGAAGAAGACCCGAATAAAGCTTCAATTCCTAGAGGAGGAACACTTATTTCTGTTGGTTCTACTCCAGGTTTTGGTTTCCAACCACTAGTTAGTGCTGGTGCTTCAGTATTCGTCAACTCTGGTGGTACAATCAACTCGATTAGTATTGGTAATAGTGGTTCTGGTTATAGAACTGGTATTCAAACCAATGTAGGTGTTGGTATTATCACATCTTCTACTGGAGATGTTAGAGTTATTGGTATTGGTACTGCAAATATTGTAGATGGTCATGTAGATAGTATTGACCTTTATAACCTTGGTTCTAATCTTGACTTCAACAATCCACCCGTTGTTGTTATAGACAAACCTCTTGGATACTCAAATATTCCTTTAGTCTATAGTTCTAATTCTGCATCTGGAGTTGGTACTGGTGCAAGAGTTGATATTGTTGTTGGACAAGGTTCTAGTGTTATTAATTTTGATATTGTAAGTGGTGGTTTTGGATATAATGTAGGTGATAAACTCAATATTGCTATTGGTGGTACAACAGGTGTTAAGACTGACTCAAGTCTTCCATTCATTCCGTTTGAATTAAGTGTCACTGATGTATATCGAGATACTTTTAACGGGTTTACTGTTGGTGAACTTGATGTATTTGATAGTATTAATGAGTTGTTTGACGGGTTGGCTACAAAATTCCCTCTTACGATTTCAAATCTACAATTTGCGATTGAATCTAAGAAAGGTTCAAACATCAATCTTGCTCAGGCACTAATCATAACAATCAATGATGTCTTACAAGTTCCTGAGGTTGCATATACATTTACTGGTGGTGGTTATGTAGAGTTTACAGAACCTCCTAAAAAGGGTGACACTTGTAAAATTATCTTCTATAAGGGTACCCCAGATGTTGATGTTGTGTTTGTTGACATTCTCGAAACCGTTAAAATTGGTGATACATTACAACTGAAGAATGACATTGCAAAAGGTCAAACTTTTGGTTTATACCAAGACCCAAGAGTAGTGACAGGTATTACCACTCTGGATACTGTAACCACTCTTGCTTACAATGGTCCTGGTGTTACTACAAATACTGCTCTTGTAAGACCTGTTACTTGGTGTAAGCAAACTGATGATATTACAATCAATGGTGACTTTGTAACCAAGGATAGAATTGACCAGGAACCTTATATCTATCCTGCAGCATATCTAACAGCCTATGTTGGTTTCACTAGTAACTATGGTTATGTTGATAGTATTAGACCGTTGTTTAACTCTAGAAGTGAAACAAATCTTCTAGATTATCAAGATAAAATCGTAATTATAGACCAGGGAACTATCGATGTTGCAACTGCTACTGCATCTACTGGTGCTGGTGGAATAATCACATCATTTACTGTAAGTAATGTTGGTGCAGGTTATTCTTACCTAACAAATCCTGCAGTATCAGTTTCTTTACCGGATGTACTCAATGGAACCCGAGCAACAGGTATTGCTTCAGTAACCGGTGATGGTGTAATATCGATTTCTGTATCTAATGCAGGAACAGGATACACTCAGGCACCTACTGTTCTTATTCAACAACCTTCTGTCAGAAGAGAGAAGATTGGAGTTACCTCATACTTTGGTGATTATGGTAATATCGTTGGTTATGCACATTCAGGTATCAATACTGCGTTTATTGAACTACATATCCCAGAAGATTCTTACATGAGAGATGCATCTATTGCAGGTGTTGCCGTTACGGTCAGTCAATTGATTCCTGGTGATTTCTTCCTCGTCAATGACTCGAATGTGGGAATATTTACTGATAATAACTTTGATGGAATATATTATGTCAAGAATGCGGAAAATGTAACCAAGAATCTTTCGAGTATTGGTCTCGGTGTCACTGTTGTTCGAAGAATTGAGTTTACAAGTCAAGGATATTCTTCTGGTTCTGGTACATTTGATAACTCTCGTATTTTCGGTGAATATACATGGGGTAAACTTCAGTTCATAAACAGAGTTCCTGCAACTGCTCTAGAGTTCTTCCCTGAAGGTTATAGTGGATTATCATCATCACCTCTTGTACAAAGATTTGAACCTTTGAAATTCAATAATTATAATGTTTAGATAAATACAAACATAGAAAAGGATTCTGTATAGAAGATGGCATACCAAGGTATTAATACGGGTTCATCTCCCAATAGTGGAACAGGTGACTCACTTATTGAAGGTGCCGAAAAGATTAACAGTAATTTTGTTGAACTTTATAACATTGTTGGTAATGGGACAACCACCCTTGTTGGTATTGTAACTCAAATTACTGCAGGTACTAATGTCAGTGTTAGTACCGCATATGGTTCTGTCGAAATATCTGCACCTACACCATCTCAGATAACCACCACAAACTTGAATGTAAGTGGTGTTTCTACACTAGGTGCAATCTCAGTAACCGGAGCAACATCAATAACTGGTGTTACCTCAATAACTGGGGCAACATCAATAACCGGTGTTACTTCAATAACCGGTTCGGTATTGATTTCTGGTATTACCACACTTGCGAGTAGTGGTGGTATTACTACAACTGGTGGTGACCTTTATGTTGGTGGTGATTTATATGTACTAGATGATGTTGTCTATGATGAAGTTACTGGCAGAAACCTGAACATTACTGGTGTTGGTACTGTAGCAATACTGGGAGTTAGTAGTACTTCAACATTGGCTGGTGATGTAAGTATTGGTTCATCTCTAAGTGTGAGTGGTGTTTCAACACTAACTGGTAATGTAAGTCTTGGTTCATCGTTATTGATGACAGACGACAAAAAATTTATACTAGGTGACAACTCAGAATTTACTTTCTTCCATAATGACTCTGATGGAAATGTCATTAGTGCCGATGTTGGCAGTTTAAATGTTAAGGCAGATACCCAAAACTACACTAGTGGTGCCGGAACAACTCAAGTCATGGCGACCAATGTTGATGGTAACTTTGGTGTTGAACTCTACTATAACAATAACAAGAGACTTGAGACAAGACATGGTGGTGTAAATGTACAAGGATACTTTAAGGCGTCTGGTATCTCCACATTAGGTATTGTCACTGGTGCAACATATTATGGTGATGGTTCGAATCTAACTGGAGTAGTCACATCTCTGACTGGTGCTGATGGTTCTGCAATGGTTGGTGTTGTTACAACTTTGACTGGAGCAGATGGTTCTGCAATGGTTGGTGTTGTTACAACTTTGACTGGGGCAGATGGTTCTGGTATGACCGGTGTTGTTACGACCCTTACTGGAGCAAATGGTTCTGGTATGATTGGTATTGTGACTTCAATTATTGCTGGTTCTAATATTACACTTACTGGTGGTCCAACAGGTATTGTTACCATTGCAGCATCAGGTGGTGTTGGTGTAGGTACGACAAATGTAAGTACTAATTCATTGGTCGTCTCTGGTATTTCTACTCTAGGTGTTGTGACCAGTGCAACATACTATGGGGATGCATCCAATATCACTTCGGGTAAATGGAATCTTGGTGCAGATGGTAGTACTCACTATCAATTTACTGGTCCTGGTGGGTTAAGTGCTACAGCCGATCCTGTCATATACCTGGCAAGAGGACAAAAATACGAATTTGTCAATAATATGGATGCTCACCCATTTGAAATTAGAGTATCAAATGGTGGTGCTGCATATACTAACGGTATATCCGTAGAGGGAACCACATCAAATGGAACTACAACTTTTGATGTCCCATTTGATGCACCAAACTCACTATATTATCAATGTACTGCTCATGCGGGTATGGGTGGAACTGTTGTAGTATATCCCGACCTGTTTACAGTCTAAATAACAAAAAAGTCCGGTAAAAATGGCTGCGATAATTACAGATCAATTACGTATTTTGAATGCAAAGAATTTCGTGGATGATGTCCAGAATTCTTCTAATTCTTATTACGCGTGGATTGGTTTACCAGACCCTGCAGATTTTCAAAGTGACTGGGACTCGAATCCCCCGGCACCTAAAGATAGTTTAGATCAATCCAATGATTATTGGGATACGATGTTGGCTCTTAAGAGAATCAACTCTACTGATGTAAGTCAGGTTGTTAGAAAGATTGTATGGCAGTCTGGAACCACATATGATATGTGGAGAAATGATATTACGAGAGATAACCCATCTCTTCCTTCTAACTCATATGACATTTATGACTCAAATTTCTATGTAATGAATAGTGAGTATAAAGTTTATATTTGTCTGTTCAATAATGCAAACCCGGAAAATAGTTATAGAGGTGGTCCATCACTAGACGAACCAAACTTTACTGACCTAGAGCCTAGAGAGGCTGGTAGTAGTGGTGATGGATATATTTGGAAGTATCTTTATACTATCAAACCAAATCAAATCATTAAATTTGATTCTACAAGTTATATTGCCGTACCAACTGATTGGGATACTAATGCATCTTATGCACCAGTAAAAGAGAATGCTGCAAATAGTGGTGAAATTAAGATTGTAACCATTAGGAATCGTGGTGTTGGTATTGGAACTGCAAATGTCACTTACACTAGAGTACCTATTCTAGGTAATGGTAGAGGTGGAGAAGCTACAGTTGTTATTAATAATGATGCAAAGGTAGAATCCGTCACTGTTTCTAGAGGTGGTCATGGTTATACCTTCGGTACACTAGATTTGAAGAGTGGTGGTGTACCAAATGGAACAATTGCTCCAGTCTTTGATGTAATCATTCCTCCTCCTGGAGGTCATGGTGCTGATATTTACTCTGAACTGGGTGCATACAATGTTCTATCTTATGCAAGATTTGAGAATGATACCCAAAACCCTGACTTTATTACTGGTAACCAATTTGCCCGAGTAGGAATTGTAAAAAATCCAACAAATTATAATTCTTCGTCATTTCTTACCAAAGATAAGGCAAGTGCTCTGTATGCACTTAAATTGGTAGGTACTGGTTACAGTGAAGCAGTATTTACTGCAGACTCCTTTGTAACTCAAACTGTTGGTCTTGGTTCTACTGCTGTAGGAAAAGTTGTTTCTTATGACAATCAGACTGGTGTTCTGAAGTATTGGCAGGATAGAAGAACTTCTGGATTTAATACTGACGGAACAAAAAATACTGTTCCTGTCTATGGATTCAATCAATTAGAATTTACTGCATCACCAACTAATGGTGGTACTATTAATATTGTTCCCACTTCAGGTAATACGTTGGATATTGATGTCAACTTTACCGGCGTTTCCACGGCAATAAATAGTAGGACATACTACTTGGGTCAGGAATTCGCAAAAGGAGTATCGAACCCAGAATCACAAAAATATTCTGGCGATATCATTTATGTTGATAATAGACCTTCTGTTACCCGATCCTCTTCTCAGAAAGAAGATGTTAAAGTTATCTTGCAATTCTAAGAGATATGCCACAGGAAACTAATCTAAACGTCGCTCCATATTTTGACGACTTTGATCCTAAACAAAATTATTACAAGATTCTTTTCAAACCTGGCTATCCAGTTCAGGCTAGAGAATTAACTGGTCTGCAGTCAATTCTTCAGAATCAAGTCGAAGACATGGGTAACCATTTCTTCAAAGAAGGTGCTAAGGTTATTCCTGGTGATTTGACCTATGTCAAAGACTTTTATGGAATTCAGATTGAACCCGAGTTTCTTGGTATACCCGTAAGCATATATCTCGATCAATTAGTTGGGACGATTATTACTGGCCAATCGTCAAATGTAACTGCACGTGTTGTAACTTATATTACTGAAGGTGAATCAGATAGAGGAACTTATACCTTATATGTTAACTACGAAAACTCATCTTCTGAGGAAGATGTAAGTACTTTTATTAGTGGAGAAGTTTTAACCACAAGTACAAATATTAATTACGCATCGACTTTCATTGCATCTGGTGAAGGATTTTGTTCTACAATTCCTCAAAATGCTCCTGTTATCGGTTCGTCTTTCAACCTTTCACAAGGAATTTATTTTCTGAGAGGTTATTTTGTTGATGTTGCAACTCAAACTCTAATTCTTGATCAGTATAGTAATACTCCATCTTACCGAGTTGGTCTTGATATTATTGAAGAGATCATTTCTTCCGATGTTGACCCATCGTTGAATGATAATGCACAAGGATTTAATAATTATACTGCACCTGGTGCAGATAGACTTAAGATAACACCAATATTGGCTAAAAAGCCTCTCGATAATTTTGACGAAAGTAACTTTGTTCAACTTTCAGAAGTCAGTAATGGTGTTTTAAGATTAATTAATAGAGATACTGAGTATAATTTTCTAGGTGATGAGTTTGCAAAAAGAACTTTTGATGAATCTGGTCATTATTATGTAAAAGAATTTGTTACTAGTGTAAAAAACAGTCTGAACAACGAGGAAGGAAACAGAGGAATATATAATCCCGGTCAAACTACTCAGTCTGGAAATACACCTGATGATAATATCGGAGTTTATAAAATTTCTCCGGGTAAAGCATATGTCAAAGGTTATGAAGTAGAAACTATCGTACCTTCTTTAATTGATTTTCCAAAACCAAGAGCAACCAAGCAATTAAAAAATCAAGGTCTTAATTTTGGTTTCGGTCCAACTATAGCACTTAATAGAGTCTTTGGATCTCCGACTATTGGTATTAACACTACAAATACCCTGAGTCTTAGAAGTAGAAGAGTTGGTTCAAATCAAGAAACTGCACCAGGTAAAGAAATTGGTATTGCAAGAATCTATGACTTTGCACTTGAGTCTGGTTCTTATGACACAAATTTCGCTGACTTGAACGTTTGGGATCTCTCACTTTTCGATGTTCAGACATATACTGATATTACACTCAACGAACCAGTAACACTTAACACATCTTCCTATGTTAAAGGTGAGTCAAGTGGAGCAACTGGATTCCTTAAGTATTCTGTAAGTGCAGGAACGGCAATTACTGCATATAGTGTTGAGGGGGATTTCTTTAAAGGTGAGAGACTTCTGTTTAATGGTGTTCTTGAGAATGCAAGATTTGTCACTGAGTCAACTAATTTCTCACTATCCGATACTAAATCAGTATTTGGTATTGTAGGAACTGGTAATACATTCACTGCAGATATTATTCAAACTCCGGTTTATGATATTGGTAATGCAACTTGTTCACCAGAGGTTGGTAATTCTTCAAGAATTTCAATTCCAGTAGATCCTGGTTTCTCTTTTGTTGGTATTGTTACTGTTGGTAACCTCGTAAGATTCTCTAGAGCTAATCTAGATACTGCAACATTTACCAGAGTGATTGGAGTTGGTAGAACCAATATTACAGTCGAGGGTGTAACAACAGTTTCTGGTATTTGTGACGGTAATCTTCCTACAGGAAGTAGTGAATCTATCTCCAATGTACAAATAATCAGTACTAGAGCTCAAAGAAACGCTGGTTCTGGTAATATTACCGATAACGAATCACTGTATAGTGCATTCCCTAAAAGTAATGTCGCATCTGTAGACCTAATTGACTCTGATATTATTATCAGAAGACAGTATAATACAAATATCACAACTAATTCTACTGCGGTTATTAATGCTGGAGATAATGAAGTATTCTTACCCTTTGACGAAGAAAGATATACTTTAATCCGGTCAAATGGTCAGACTGAAGTTCTTACTGAAGATAGGTTTGTATTCACTAACGGATTTGCATCAGTTCAGATTACTGGTCTGGGTGCAAATGATGTCAACACCACACTCATTACTACAATTAAAAAAAGTAATGTTACATCTAAAACTAAACTGAATTCTGTCTCTAACAGTATTATTATTGATAAGTCAAGTTCATCTGCATCTGGTATTGGTTCTACAACTCTTGGTGATGGATTGGTTGCAGGCAATTACCCATTCGGAACAAGAGTACAAGATGAAGTTATTTGTCTGAATACCCCAGATGTAACTAAGATTTATGGTGTATTTCAATCTGATGATGTAGGAGACCCTATTGCTCCATGTATGACACTATCTCAGATGGATGGTGTTAGTGGAACAACTAATGATTTACTTATCGGTGAGACACTGACTGGTCAAACTAGTGGTGCCAAGGCAATATATATTGAGAAATTTACAGATACTAAAGTATATTTTATCTACCTGAATAGTTCAACTTTCCAAAACGGAGAAATTGTATCTGGTAATCTGTCTTCAACCAATGGTATTGCAAACAGTGCAAAACTGGGTTCTAAAAACATTACCAAAGATTTCAAGTTCTCTAATGGACAGAAGGGTGGATATTATGATTATTCAAGAATTATCAGAAAGGGTTCTGCCGGAATTCCTTCTAGAAGATTGAGAGTTTACTATCAAACTGCTCATTATGATCCTGCGGATCAAGGTGATATCACCACAGCAAATTCTTATAATAATTTCGATTATGCAAAACTGTCCACGGTAAATGGACATAGAAATTCTGATATTATTGATGCAAGACCCAGAGTAACTGATTATACTGTTGTTGCTGGTGCAAGGTCACCACTAGAATTTGATGGTAGAAATTTTGCAGATGCTGTTGATGGGAATCAGCATAGTTCTAATCACATTATTGCTTCTGATGAAATAATGACTCTTGGTTATGAATATTATCTCCCAAGGGCGGATAGAATTTATATTGATAAATCAGGTTCTATAAGTGTAATTGAAGGTACTCCTCAGGATCAACCGAGACTTCCTGATAGTATCAGTGGTGCAATGAATATTGCGAATGTTTTCCTACCTGCATACTTATATAATACCTCTGATGCAAAAATTAATTTTGTAGAGCATAAGAGATATCAAATGAATGATATCGCCAAACTTGAGCAGAGAATTAAAAATCTTGAGTACTACACATCCTTGAGTCAAATTGAGACGAATACTCTTAATTTGTTTGTAGAAGATGCAAATGGCAATAACAAATTTAAGTCTGGTATTTTCGTAGATAACTTCTCTTCCCTTGAACCACAAGATTCTACGATTGGTATTAAGAATAGTGTTGATACTAAGAAAGGTATCCTAAGACCTTCCCATTATACTACTGCAATTAATCTTCAACTAGGAACAACTGCAATTCCAGGAATTGGAGCAACTTCTGATGCCAATCAAGATTCTCAGTTCGCAGAGATTGTTGGTAATGGTATCAAACAAACCGGAAGAGTTATCACTCTTGACTACACTGATCAATCTTGGTTGACACAACCATATGCAACAAGAATTGAAAGTGTCACTCCTTTCCTAATTCAGTTCTGGCAAGGTACTGTTAAGTTGACTCCAGATGTTGATGTTTGGATTGATGTCAATAGACTCGAAATCAACAATGTAATGATGGAGGGTTCATTCCAGGGTATTGCAGAATCTCTTGGTGCAGAAGTAACTACCAATGCAGATGGTTCAAGAACTGGTGTAAGTCCGGTTCTTTGGAATTCATGGGAAACCGTTGGTGTCAACTTGGATATGTCATTGTCAAATGACCAACAATTCCTCCAAGGTGCATCTGATGTAGTATCAAATGGTCTTGTAGACAATCTTCTTCGTGGAAGAGATGTTGGTGTCAATCAAATTGTTGATGCAAGTGATGCGATTGTTAATAACATTTCTGCAAGTGGTGGAATTACACTAGATCAACAAAGATCTGGAACTCAATCAACTGTTAATGAAGTAATTGAGACAGAATCTCTTGGTGATAGAGTTGTAAGAAGAGACATCATTCACTTTATGAGGTCTCGTAACATTGATGTTACCGCAACAAAATTCAGACCTTATACCAGACTTTATTCATTCTTTGATCAAGTAGATGTCAACAAGTTTGTTGTACCTAAGTTGATTGAAATTGAAATGAGCCATGGAGCATTCGTTGTTGGTGAAACCGTTAATGGTAGATTGAATAATGGTGGTTCTCAACAAAACAATTCGAGTTCTGTTCCACGTATAAACTTTAGGGTTGCAAAGTCTGATCATAAGTATGGTCCATATAATAATCCAACAGATCTTTATGACGAAAGCCCTTATGATAGAAACGTTTTTGTCAATTCTGTATATTCAGAATCTTCCAATACTGTAAACGTTGATACATTTAGTCTTTCTTCCGAAGATTTCCCACAGTTTAGTGGTTATATCTCAAAGGGGATGGTTCTGACAGGTAGGACCAGTGGTGCTCAGGCAAAAGTCACTAATGTAAGACTTATTAGTGATAGTGTTGGTACTCTACAGGCATCATTCAGAGTACCTGATGGTGCAAACAATGCAAACCCAACGTTTGAAACTGGTAGGTCAAGATTTAGACTTACCAGTAGTAAAATTAACAGTCAAATCGAAGGAGCCACAACCACTGCAGGAGAAGGGACATTCTATTCACAAGGTGATGTAGATACCACTCAAGAAGCAACACTCTCTTTGAGAAATGCTTCGGTTGAAACTGAAGACTTTAGTCAACTGAGAACTCTTAGTGATAATTTCACATCTAATACCATTGCGGTTGAAAGTGGATTTGATGTTACAACTACAATCGAGCAGGATATCACAAATATCCAGCAAGATTTTATTACAAACATTCAACAAGATTTTATTACTAATGTTACTAATGTCACTAACGTTACTAATGTAACACGTAATAACTTTACTACTAATATTATACGAAGACCCACACCACCACCACGTCCACGCTTTTTTGGAGGAGACCCTCTCGCACAGACATTCCGTGTTGATGATGAGACCGGAATTTTTGTTACTAAAGTCAATGTATTCTTCCAATCAAAAGATGCAAACACTCCTGCAACTTTCCAACTGAGAGAATGTAAACTTGGAACACCAACAGAGACTGTTCTTGCTTTCTCTGAAGTTGATATTGAACCTGCAAACGTGACAGTCAGTGATGATGGTTCTATTCCATATACCATTACATTGGATTCTCCAGTGTATCTAAATGGTGGAACTGAGTATGCCATGGTTCTACTATCACACTCGGTTGAGTGGAAAGTATGGATTAGTAGATTGGGTGAAGCTGATGTAAGAACTGTAGACCAAGAGGCTGGTCAGATTCTTGTAACAGAACAACCTCTTCTTGGTTCTTTATTCAAATCTCAAAATGCTTCGGTATGGACTCCAAGTCAGTATGAAGACCTTAAGTTTGAGATGTTTAGATCTTCGTTTAATCCCTCCGGTAACGTTCAATTCTTTAATCCAAATCTACCTACAGCACTTTCACAGATTGATCCAACTGGTCTCTCTATGAATTCTAGAGAAATTAGAGTTGGTCTCGGTACTACGGTTCAGGATACTGATCTAACTGTAGGTAATACGGTTAAGCAACTCAATATTGGTGCAACAGGAACACTAGTTGCCTTCGCAGGATCTGCAACATCAAATCTTTCACTCACAAACACTGGTAGTGGATATGTACCTGCAAGTGGTAGTCAATCTTATACTGGAGTTGCATTAACATCAATTACCGGTAAAGGACTAGATGCCACTGCAAATATTACCATTACCAATGGTTCTGCTACAGCAGCAACTATAAACAATGGTGGTGTTGGTTACGTAGTCGGTGATGTTCTGACACCTGTCAATCTAGGTGGTGTCAATCTTGGTTCTGGAATGCAACTTTCCGTTGAGTCCATTCTTGGAAACAACACTCTGATACTGAATAATGTTCAAGGTAACTTTGTAACTAATTCAGGTTATCCACTGTACTACGATAATAATACTGGTATTACAACAGAACTTAATTATGGTGTTGGTGGAGATGTAGTTCCAGTTTCCCCAATAAACATCACAACAAATGGTGATTATATCAAGGTGTTCCAGAGAAATCATGGTCTATACTCGAATGTAGATAGACTTGATCTTACTGATGTAGCATCAGACACTATACCAATCGGTCTTGCTCAAGAATATCCATTCAATACTACAACATTCATCACTCTTGATGGTGCAGCAACTGAATTCACTACGTTTGAAAATATTGGAGTTGGTGCTACTAACCCTGGTTACATTAAGGTTGGGGACGAAATTATTAGTTACAATGGTATTAATGGCAGAACATTGACTGGTATTGTAAGAGGAGTAGATGATACTACGATTGCAACTCACGATCTGGGAGAACTCGTTAGTAAGTATGAACTGAATGGTGTTTCATTGAGAAGAATCAATAGACAACATCAACTCTCAAATGTCAATACAAGTGATTTGGTAGAGGCACCTATTGGTTTGGATTACTATTACATCAAAGTTCAGATGAATGTTGGTGGTATTAATAGAGCACCTGGTAATGCAGATGGTTTCCCACCACTATACTTCAATGAAAGAACTGTTGGTGGTGGTCCAGATGTCGCAGGTTCTTATAACCTACCTTTCTCGTTGATTACTCCAAAAGTAACTACAATCACACCAACTGGTACTAACCTTATCTCTCAAGTAAGAACAGTCTCTGCCTCAAGTATTTCTGGAAATCAACAGTCATATGTTGATGAGGGTTACGAACAAGTTAATATCTTCAGTAAGAATTACTTCAACTCTCAGAGAATGATTGCATCACCACTGAATGAATCTCTATATTTGAATAGTGACTCATATCCTGGCCAGAAATCATTCTCCATGTTGTTCAGTATGTTTACTACTGACGAAAGATTGAGTCCTGCAATTGACTTGGATAACGCTTCTGTGGTCTTTACCTCAAACAGAGTAAATAGTCCAGTTACTAATTATGCCGCAGACTTTAGAGTCAATGGCACTGAGACTGATCCAAACTCGTTTGTATATGTTTCTAAGAATATCGTTCTTGAGAATCCTGCAACTTCTCTGCAAGTCATATTGGATGCATACATTTCTAATAACAATGATATTAGATTGTTCTATGCATTGAATCAGGATACTAAACCTGAAGAGACTGTGTTTGTCCCATTCCCTGGATATTCGAACGTTGCAAGTAATGGTGCTATTATTGACATCTCAAACAATAATGGTACATCTGATGTAAGAGTACCCTCTATTGATTCCTATCAACCAGAGCCGTCTATAAACCTCTACAAGGAGTATAAGTTCACAATTGATGAATTGATACCATTTACATCTTTCCGTATCAAGGTAGTGGGTACATCGACCGATCAGTCTAATGCTCCACTCATAAGAACCCTTCGGGCTATCTCGTTCGCTTGATATGAAACAGTTAATACCAGTAGAAGGAATGGAAGGTTATTTTAGAGACTCCTCAACCGGAGCCATTCTTAATAAAAATAACCTTGAGTTCCAAGCCTACGTGAAAAATAGAGATAACATGACTAAGGAGAGACAAAGACTTGATTCTCTTCAGAGTGAAGTATTATCTCTAAAAGGTGATATGAGTGATATTAAGAATTTACTTTCGGATATTACATCGATGTTAAGACCAGACTATAAATAGTCAATATAGAAGTTCTTATATAAATGGCTCAGCCTACCACCAGACAAGAATTCACTGATTATGTTTTGAGACAACTTGGTGCTCCTGTTTTGGAGGTCAATGTTGCTGATGAACAGGTTCAGGATTTAATTGATGATGCTATTCAATATTTTAACGAGAGACATTTCGATGGTGTTACGCAGGTATACTTAAAGTATCAGGTAACTCAAGACGATATCAATAGAGGTAGAGCAAGACCACCTGGTGCTCCTCAAAATGAAAGTGGAACTACTGGTATTGCATCAACATCAGCAACTGCAAATATTGTAGGTACTGCAACCACATTTACATACTATCAGAATAGCAATTATATACAAATTCCACCTTCAATTATTGGAGTAAACAAAGCATTCCAGTTTGGTGGTGGAATGGGACAGGGTATGTTCAATGTCAAATATCAAATGATGTTGAATGACGTTATTGGTCTCAATGGATTTGGTGCATCTGGTTATGATTTGACATCATATTCAATGACAATGGGTTATTTGGAGACAATTAATTTCATCCTGAATACACATAAGCAGATTAGATTTAATCAGAGAACTGATAGGTTGTATTTGGATATTGATTGGAGTGAGTTACAGGTTGGTGAGTTTCTTGTTCTTGATTGTTGGGCTGCAAATGATCCTAACGAGTATTCAAGAATTTGGAACGATTCGTTCCTGAAACCATATGTAACTGCTCTTGTTAAAAAGCAGTGGGGTCAGAATTTAATTAAGTTCCAGGGTGTGAAGCTTCCAGGTGGTATTGAATTTAATGGAAGACAAATATATGAAGACGGTCAAGCAGATCTTGATAAGATCCAAGAGAAGATGATGAGTACATATGAACTTCCACCTTTAGATCTTATTGGGTAATACATTATGCTCAACCCATTTTTCCTGAACGGTAGTAAAACTGAGCAGAATCTAGTCCAGAGTCTTGTCAACGAACAGTTGAGGATGTATGGAATAGAAGTCTATTACTTACCCAGAAGGTATGTTACAACTAATACTGTTATAAAAGAAGTTATTCAATCTGACTTCACTAACGCATATCCTATTGAAGCGTATGTGGATAACTATGAGGGATATACTGGCCAGGGAAGTATTCTCTCGAAGTTTGGTATTGAAAATAGAGATGACTTACAACTTGTCATTTCAAAAGAACGATATGAGAATTATATTACACCACTAATTAAAGATATTCCAGATATTGAACTTTCGACACGACCAAAAGAGGGTGACTTAATATACTTCCCTCTTGGGGATAGGTTATTTGAAATTAAGTTTGTAGAACATGAACAACCTTTCTATCAACTCAAGAAGACATATGTCTATGAGTTAAGATGTGAACTCTTCCGTTATGAAGATGAAGTTATTGATACTGGTATTGAAGATATCGATGACGAGATTGCACAGATTGGTTATATTCAGACACTGGCACTAATTGGTGCTGGTAGATCTGCGACAGCAACCGCACAGGTATGTCCCGCAGGTGCAGTTAGTCAGGTATTCATTACCAATATGGGTAAGGATTATGTGACTCAACCTCAAGTTGGTTTCTCTTCAGCACCTCCAGGAGGAATTACTGCTACAGGTATTGCATCACTATCTTACGATTATCCAAACTGTAATGGTATAGGTGGTAGAATTTCTGCTATTCATATGACAGATGCTGGTTGTGGATATACTGTTGCACCTTGGGTATCGATAACTGGAGATACTGGTGTTGGTGCGGCTGCCACTACTGGTATTTCTACAGATGGTTCTGTTCGTAAAATTACAGTTACTGATGGTGGTTCTGGATATGTCAAGCCACCTAATGTTTCTATTGGTTTGACCGCAGGAACTTATCCATTATTCAGTGATACTAATCATTATTGGGATTCTTCTACTACTACATTCGATTCATTCTACCCATCACCATCTAGATATGCGGTTGGTCTTGCAGCAATTAGTGCAGGTATTGTTACTGCAATTTATGTTATAGATGGTGGTTCTGGATATGATACTAACCCAGTCGTAACTATCGATCCACCGTTTGTTGATAATCCTGATATTAGTGTTGGTGGAATGTTTGTATTTAATGAGACTGTTACTGGTTCTCTATCCGGCACAACTGCAAGAGTCAAGGAATGGAATGGTGTTACAAATATTATGGAGATCAGTATTGTAAGTGGTAGTTTTGTTCCACAAGAATATATAACCGGTAATACATCTGGCGCAAAGTATGTAATTGGTTCTGTAAATACTGACGATTTAGTCACACCATTTGCAGATAATGATAACATTGAGTCAGAAGCAAAAACAATTTTAGATTTCTCAACATCCAATCCATTTGGTATGCCGTAGTCAAAAGTTGTTAAATAGAAGTATATGTCTTCAAAGTAATGTTTGAATATTTTTACAATGAGATCTTTAGATCTGTAATTATTGGATTTGGTTCTTTGTTCAATGGAATCCAAATTCAACATAAAGATGAGAATGACTCCACCTTTAGTGTCGTCAAAGTTCCTCTTCCTTACGGACCTACTCAGAAATTTCTTGCAAGACTAAAACAGAACCCGGATTTGAATGCACCGGTTCAAATAACACTTCCGAGGATGTCATTTGAATTCACAAATCTGTCGTATGATTCCTCAAGAAAATCAACTCAAACACAGACGGTAGTTTACACAGATCCTGATGGGACAGAGACGAAGAAAGGATATCTTCCTGTTCCATATAATATGACAATCACTCTTTCAATTTACACGAAATTGAATGATGACATGCTTCAAATTATTGAACAAATTGTTCCTTACTTTCAACCGGGTTATACACTCCCCATTAAGTTCTTGGGTAATCTGAATGAAGTAATCAATGTTCCGGTTCAACTGGATAACATTGATATGAGTGATGATTATGAAGGTAATTTTGATACAAGAAGAGCACTTATATACACTCTGACATTCACGGCGAAGACTTATGTCTTTGGTCCTCTCAAGGATGTTTCTGGAGACATTATCAAGAAAGTTACTGTTGGATATGTTGCTGGTTCAACCAGTGGCAGGTCATACGAAAGAGATGTTACGTATCAAGTTACTCCAAGAGCAGTCAAAGATTATGATGGTGTAGTTGCAACTCTACTCTCAGAGAATGTTGACATGGTAGAAACTATAATTGATGTTGATGATGGAACTAAAATTCCAGAGAAATCTTATATTTACATCGGTCAAGAAGAGATGTATGTAGATAATGTGACAGGAAACAGGTTAGTAGTTAAGAGAGCTCAAGATAAGTCACCACTACAAAATCATTTACTTGGGGAGAAGGTATATACAATAAGCCAAGCAGATAATGCACAAATTGAAGTTGGTGACAATTTCGGTTTTGACGGAAATCTTTTCTGAGGTAAATCATGGATAAGTATGAAAAGCTCAATGAAACTTTTGATGTTGAACCAATAGAGGTAGTACCAGAGAAGAATGTTATTGAGAAGAGAATTGAAAGGTATGAAAATTCCAAGGAAGATATTCGTAAAGACTACGAATACACCAGAGGTAATTTATATTCAATCATTGAAAAGGGTCAGGAAGCAATCAATGGAATCTTAGAACTCGCTCAAGAGAGTGAGATGCCAAGAGCATATGAAGTTGCTGGTCAATTAATTAAGAGTGTCTCTGATGCTACTGATAAGTTGATGGATCTTCAGAAGAAGTTAAAAGATGTTAATAAGGAAGAGGAATCGAAAGGACCAACTACTGTCAATAATGCTCTTTTTGTGGGTTCAACTGCAGACCTTCAGAAGATGTTGAAGAATGCAGGTAAGGACCTAAATACCTAAAAAGAATACAATGGCTGCTGAATCAGTAAATATACAAATTGATAAGGGAACAGATTTCTCTCAGAAATTTGTAATGAAAAATCCTGATCAAACAATTATTGATTTGACTGGTTATACTGGTGTTTCTAAAATTAGGAAATACCCAGAAGATTTGAGTACCTCAAGTAGTTTTACTGTCGGGATTGCATCAACTACTGGAACAATTACATTGTCGATGGGTACTACAATTACATCGAATTTGACAGTAGGTAGAAACTACTACGACATCCTTATAACCTCTGGTTCTAGTGTAGTCTCGAAGGCATTTGAGGGTTCAGTTATTGTAAATGCAACTGTATCTGTATAAAAAATGGATAACTTAGGGGATTTCTTTTCTCTTATTGGTGAAGAAAAGAAAAAAGACAAAGAAAAGACTAAAGAAATACTTGGAGAGGTATCCCTTGGAGACCTTTTCTCAAGTTTGAGTGAAGAAAAAAAGAAGGTTAAAGAAAAAAGTTTAAAAAAAGAAAAAGAATTAGAAAAAATTAAAAAAGATGCTAAGATTTTTGAAGCATTCTTGTTTAATGAGACTCCGAGGGTAGAACAAAGTGCGATAAAAGCAGTAAAGGTTCTAGAAACTGAACTGCTAAATCTTAAAAGTACATCTTATAAGTCAATTGATAGACTTATGAGAGGGATTAGTGCAGAGTATAATATTACACCAACCAAACTACACAATCAATTCAAAGAAAAACATAATCTTATACCTGATGATTGGGTAAAACAACAGAAGGAAGAAGTAGATACTAGTAACTGGAAGGATGATTATAAACCTCTTGAGATAGAAACTGAAGATATTATCAAACCAGAACCTCTTAAACCATCAAAACCTGTTGTAGATATTAAAGAACTTGGGGAGAGTATAGAAGAATTGGAGACTCTTGCAAAAATAAGAGATGATGTTGATGTAGAGGTTGATAATTCTACTAATATGTTGAAGAGTATTGAGATTCTGGATAAGTTGACTCCAGATGAAGAGATTGATAGTAATGGAAAGGATAGTGAAGTTAATAGACTGAGAAGAGAAATAGACCAACTGCGTAAGATGGTCTATGAAAGTGTCAGACATACCTCTACTATTGGTGGTGGTGGTGCTGGATTCATCAAGGATCTTGATGATGTTAATATTGCTGGTCTTCAGAATGGTTACATACTGTCATATAATTCCACTACTCAAAAGTGGGACGTGATTGAGAATCAAAGTACTGGTGGGGTATCAAATGGTATTAGAGTTCTTACTACTGTAGAGAGAGATGCGTTAACACCAGTAGCAGGAGCTTTGATTTACAATTCTACTTCTGATGTTGTTCAAGTTTATACTGGAACTGCCTGGGTAGGTGTTGCTCCTGATGAAGATGCGGTTATTGATGGTTCTGTTACTATTACATAGTAATAAATAATAAAACAGAACTCTTTCTATTGATATGCAGGAAGGTAATCTACATAAGTGGTTTAAGGGATCCAAGTCTAAAGACGGTAAGTCTGGTTGGGTCAATGTGGTCACTGGTGGTACATGTGCTAGTGATAAACCAGGTGAAGGAACACCCAAGTGTGTATCTTCTTCGAAGAGGGCTAGTATGACTCCTGCAGAAAGAAAGTCTGCACAAAGTAGAAAGAAGAAAGCAGATCCAAACCAACAATCAAAGTCTGGTGCTGCAAAACCAACTTACGTTTCAACTGACAAACCAAAGAAAAAAATGAAAGAAGAAATGGAAATCAATGAAGCGGACAAAAAGGGTAAAGGTAGTGGTAAGAAGGATGCATGTTACCATAAGGTAAAGGCATCTGCTTCTGTATGGCCTTCTGCTTATGCATCTGGTCGTTTGGTTCAGTGTCGTAAGAAAGGTGCTGGTAACTATGGTAAGTCAAAGAAGAACGAAGAGTTTATGGCTCTTCCAGAATTCACTGACCTTCAAATCAGATGTATGGAAGCCGCTGGTATTGAAGTAGAAGTTCTTGATGAGAAGTGTTGGGTTGGGTATACCCAGAAGGGTATGAAGAAGAAGGGTAAAAAAGTAGTTCCTAATTGTGTTCCTGTTGGTGAAGGATATGCACCTGGTGATGTTGACCAGAAAGTCGGCGCTGTCACTGCTATTCCTAAGAGTGAACAAGATGCTGCCAAAGCAAGAATACTTGCAAAGACAAAGGCAAAAATGAAGAAAGAGGAAGTTGAAATAGCAGAAGCACCCAAATACGATAAGCAAGGTCTTGATAAGTTTGATAGATCAAAGCGTATGATTCGCCATAAGCAAAATAAGTATGGTGTTTCTACTTTGAAGCAGAGTATAATGACTGGTGCCGATCATAATATTGATAATGAGAAAAAGGCAAAAATGAAGAAAGAGGAAGTTGAGATTGAAGAAGCAACCAGAGTTCCCGCACAAAATGGTAATGTCTATTTGGTAGGGTTTACCTGGAGAGGTAAGTATATGATGATGAAACTCTTCTTCCCAGAAGTTAAGAGACCTTCAAGAAATGAAGTTAAAGATGCTCTTGAGAAGATTTATCCTGGTTGTCATCTTCAAAGGTTCGATCTTGCACCATACAATCCAAGTGAGCCTATGATTAATGTAGGTGTAAATGAGGAAGTAGAAGAACTTGAGGAGAAGTCTGCTGCATGGCAGAGAAAGGAAGGTAAGAATAAGGAAGGTGGTTTGAACGAGAAGGGACGTAAGTCTTACGAACGTGAAAATCCTGGTTCTGATCTTAAGGCTCCTCAACCTGAAGGTGGTCCTAGAAAGAAATCATTCTGTGCTCGTATGGGTGGAGTTAAGGGACCAATGAAGAAACCTAATGGAGAACCTACTCGTAAGGCTCTTGCCCTTAGAAAGTGGAAGTGCTGAAGCCATAATAAATAGTAAAAAAACCTGATTATAATGTCGGAAGAACTTCCATCTATAAATGATTTTATTGAAGATAGATCAAATTTACCCTCAGTAGAGACATTCACTGAGGGCACTTTGCCTGTCCAGAAATCCATTGTAGATAAGAACGAAGAGACTATTACACAAGTCATAAGAGAGCAACCTGATAATACAGCCCTTATTGTAAATCTAATTGAGAACGTTAGAAATAGTATCCCTGAAGTAAAGTCATACGATCAAGAGTTGTATGACATCGTTAAACTTATTGAACAACTGCAGAATAATATTGAAGACTCCAAGACTGAGAATATTCTCATGGAGTCCAATGAATTCGATAGAGATGTATTAAGAGAAGAACTAAACGATATTCGTAGTAGTATTCCTACTGTTCCTGAAGTAAGATATTACGACAAAGAAATCAAAGAACTTCAAGAAGCTACAAAGAGAGAATATGACTACGGTGAGCAATATAGGAAACTTACCGAGACTGTTCTTGATGTAAGAGATAGGGCCAATGTAGATCATAGTTGGATTAGATCTACCTTCAGTAATATTGATGACAACTTTGATAGTGTGAGTTCTAGTCTGTCAACAATGAAAGGTAAGTTGGAGATGGATGTCTCTGACATGCTTGAGACACTAGAAACCTTCTCCTTTGAGAATAAAGTAGATAAGGACAATCTAAACAAGAAACTTGAGGATAGTCATAAAGAATTCTCTGAAGCCACAGAACAAATCACATCTCATGTTGTTGATTTCAAGGATAGTATTTACAAAGAACTCAAAGAAGCTTCTCTGAGAATTTGGAATATCAATAATGAGTATAAGAATGATGACAAGGAACTCAAGAAACATATCAAAGAACAATATGAAGTTCTAAAGGAATCTATTAGTCAAGTTCTTAAAGAAGGCGATTCGAAGTATAAGAGTATTAGTAAGTATTTTGATGGTCTTAAAGAAGAGGTAAAATTACTTCCAGAATCCTTCCCCGAAGTCAAGTATTATGATGATGAGATTGAAAAGGTAAATGAATCTGTTAAGAAGGTAGATGAATCTGTTAAGAGTGTTCAAAATCTAGTTGAAGTTCTTGAAAATAAGCTCAACAAAAAGATTGCTGGACTCAAAGAAAGTATTCTAGTTGTCCCTCCCACAGACAACAATACAGATCCATTAACTCCACTAGACCAGAACTTTGCTACACTAGATGATCTTTCTAGTCATTACAGACTGTTCCTGAATAGGATTCAACAGCAACTTGCTACCCTTGGTGGTGGTGGTGAAGTCAGACTTGAGTTTCTTGATGATGTAGATAGGACAACTGCCAAGGTTGATGGTAAGTTTCTCAAGTATGATGCAGCATCTGATAAGTGGGTAGGTGCAACTGGTGGTGGAGGAGGTGGAGCAGATACTGCTACAGTTCGTGATGCTATACAAGGTTATTATGGTTATACCACTGACTTCTATACAGTTGGTGTAGCAAATACTGTTCAAGAAATTGGCGCAGGTGTTACCACATTGATTCAACCTCAGGTTGCTGCGGTATATCAATACATGCCTACGGTCATGTCTGGGGTTAGTACTAACCCTTATGTTGGTACTGGTGCAACTATCGGTACTGGACAGACTGAGTTCTCATTGGCAGGATTAAGTTCAGGTGCTTCTTGTATCGTCAGGACTGCAC
>Ga0181390_1000175_pt1 | contig 27052 bp, 35 predicted proteins | sample 13SPOviralmetaG_FD_130085 | JGI IMG/M metagenome (GOLD analysis project Ga0181390, IMG submission 130085) | Marine viral communities from the oligotrophic San Pedro Time Series (SPOT) site, San Pedro Channel, CA, USA - 13 SPOT_SRF_2010-07-21 | ecosystem: Environmental > Aquatic > Marine > Strait...
CACATGTTCCCAGGTGGTCTTGGAGCGATGGCTCCTGGAAGTGTTATCAAGGACAATGTAGTAGAAATCGGTCTTTGGTTATACACAGAAGAGGAAAGCGCACAATTGAAATACAAGCAAGACTTGAGCTTGTATCGCCTTGGCAACCAGGACGATTTAGTAGTCCCACCCAATGGATATGCAATGACGCAAGGCTTTCACAGTTTCGATCATCCTGTGCGTTTAGATAGCTTTCAGCCCCATGGTCATCTTCGTATGAACGCTGCTAGTCTTGAAATCTTCTATCCAGCTACAAGTGTCACAGAGCAGATCAGTCAGATAAGCAAGTGGAGTGCTACATGGCATCACAGCCATCTATATGATCCAGACTTTGCTCCATTGATTCCAGCAGGCGCAGTGATTGTTCTCAAGCAGTGGTACGATAACACAGCGGCGAACCCCAACAACCCAGATCCTGATATGTTTGTGATGGGTGGCTCACGCACTGGCGATGAGATGACTCACGCTTGGTTAGCCATCACACATCTTGATGAAGAAGGATTTCAACAATTAAAAGCACAAAGAAGTATTATGGGAGATGATTAATGACTAGTTTAAACGCAGGAGCAATAACTTTTGGACTTATAGTTTTACTATTTGGTGCAAGAGCGCAAGCGCATGATGATGTAAAGATCGACTACGCAGAAAATGTGGCACCTATATTTGTAGAGCAGTGTCAAAGCTGTCACCGTGAAGGTGGTATTGCACCGTGGGCAATGAGTGACTTTAGAATGTTGCAAGCATTCGCTCCTGCAATTCGTGAAGCAGTTACGACATTAGAAATGCCACCAGGACAGATTGATCGCAAGTATGCAAAGGATATTATCAATCATCGAACACTGAGTCATACAGAAATGGAGACTATTGTACAGTGGATTGATGCAGGTGCGCCTGTCGAAGGTGACAGAGATCCGCTAACAGAAACTGTATACTCAACATCAGAGTGGGTACACGGTGAGCCTGATATGATTGTTTATGTACCAGCACAAGAAATCCCTGCTGGTCCTTCTGCGATTCCTTATCGCTATGTTGGTGTTGATCTAGGACTAACTGAAGACAAGTGGCTTCGTGGTTCAGAGTATTTGCCAAGTGAGCCTACTGTAATGCATCACATGCTGAACTCAGTGAGCGTCCCGGGCGAGCGTAATGGCAACATCTTAGGCACACAAGGTGCTGAACAGCAGAACATGGACTTTGCTAGTGTCAGTGCATATGTACCAGGCGGTGATCCAGACTTCTATGATGCTAATACTGGTGGTTTGTTGCGAGCAGGTTCAACAGTAAACTTGCAGCTACACTACACTCCAGACGGCGTAGCAAGAACTGACGAAGCAAGAATTGGTTTGTACTTCCACGATGAAGGTGTAGTACCAGAAGAGAGAATGGCAGGCGACTGTGCTTGTATCTTCCCTAACAACTGGACAACTATCCCTGCATTTGATCCTAACTTTGTTCAGACAGCAGAAGTAATTCTAAAGCAAGATGTAAACTTACATACATTCTTGCCGCATATGCATTTCCGTGGCAAGAGTATGAAAGCAACTGCATTCTATCCAGACGGTTCTTCAGAAGAATTGATTGATGTGCCACGATACGAATATGCTTGGCAACTGTCATACACTTGGAGAGAGCCTAAGTTCTTGCCCGAGGGTACACGCCTGTTTGTAGAAGGTGCATTTGACAATTCAGCAGACAATCCAATGAATCCTGATCCTAGCAGAGATGTTCCGTGGGGGCAGATGTCAGAAGATGAAATGTTCTTCGGGGCATTCACTTGGAAGAATGTAGAATAAAGTAACAATATATTGTCAAATTTCTTGTCAGTAGCATGTCAGGTTGTTATAAGTATATGTGTGTATAATCTACACACTTAATATAACCTGATATGCTCACGAGGCAAGGAACTGAAATGAAATTTATAGGCACCAAAACTGCTAAGTTTGAAGTTGTGGTTACATTTGCATTAGCATTAGTAATGACATCTCCTCTAGTATTAGCAGCAATCGCAGTAGTATAATTGTTATAAATAGTGCTATCGAATAAAGGATAACACTATGGTTGATGTATTAGCAAATGTCACAGAGGCAACATGGGACGCTGGGAATCCTGGTGAACTAGACTATCTTAAACCTAATGGTTTTAAGTTTATGGTTCACAACCTTCCTAATGTCTCATTCTTCTGTCAATCTGCAAACATTCCAGAAGTACAAATGGGTTCTCCTCAAGTCGCTACTCCTCTAGTTGATTACTATGAGCCTGGCGATAAGCTTGCATACGGCGAACTCACTATTCGATTTATCATTCAAGAGAACATGTCCAACTATAATGAGCTATACGAATGGCTTATTGGTCTTGGCTTTCCCGAGTCTCACAAACAATACACTGACTTTTCAAGCAGTCAGTCTTACAGATTTCCAGATGTAAATCCATCAAAGCAAAAGTCTCTGGGTAATTTCAGTGACGCTTCTTTGTTTATTTTGGACTCAAATAACAATCCACAAATAAAAATTGTGTTTCAAGATGCGTTCCCTGTAGCTCTGGGCGGACTTGAGTTTGAGTTGTCATCTGGCAATACTGATTACTTCCAAGGCGTAGCTTCATTTAGATACAGACAATATAAAATAGAGTCGATATAACTACCAAAACTGTCTTAATTGTGACAGTTTATAAATAGCTATTAGATTAAAAAAGCTCACTATAACACCTATTAAGTGTCGTATTATTGACACACTACGAGGCTAGTAATGAAATATTTGCTAATCTTTGTTATGTCTGTGATGATCCTTACATTATCAAATACTTCGTTAGCTCAAGCTTCTGGTACTTGTACTCTAGGAACTCAATATTGTGAGGGATCGTCTGCGGCTACCAACATCAACTCAACCGCAACAACATCAGCTACATCAACTGCTACGAATACCAATAATAACAATAATGTTAATACTAGCACAAATAGCAATACAAATGTTAATACCAATACGAATAGCAATACAAACGTGAACACTAGTACTAACACCAATAATAATACGAATAGCAATACAAATGTTAGTACTAGTACCAATACGAATAATAATACAAACATAAACACTAGTACCAATACGAACACAAACAATAACACAAATGTTAATACTTCTACTTCCACGAATACTAATAACAACACTAATGTTAGTACTAGTACAAATACCAATACGAATAATAACACCAATGTTAATACTAGTACCAATACGAATAATAATACAAACGTAAACACTAGTACCAATACGAACACAAACAATAACACAAATGTAAACTCTAGCACTTCGACTAACGCAAATACTAACACCAACAGCAACACGAATGTAAACACTAGTACCAGCAATAATGTAAACACCAATACATCTGAATCTACTAGCGACAATACAAATAAAAACATTAATGAATCAACTTCAGAAAATGTCTCTACAAGTACTAGTACGAGCAAGGTAGAAACTGATAATACAAATAATAATAACAATGTAAATCAGAACATTAATCAGACACAATCAGAGCAGACAATAAATCAAAAGATTGAGTCGCCACCTCCTTCTGCTATTGCTCCGTCTATTGGTGCGTCTTTCTCTCAAGACTTATGTACTACAGGTGTAGCAGGTGCTGTTCAGACTCAAATCTTTGGTCTATCAGCTGGCAAGTCTGTCACTGATACGAACTGTGAGCGCATCAAACTTGCTAAGACGATATACGATATGGGTATGCGTGTTGCTGCTGTATCATTGATGTGTCAAGACGAGCGTGTATGGACTGCGATGAAGATGGCTGGCACACCTTGTCCGTATGAAGGAATGATTGGCGATGAAGCTGGTCAAGCATGGGAAGAAAACTTAGCTGATGTACCGGGTGTATCTAAGCGTAAAGCTAAGAAATTAAAATCATCACCGAACATGCCTAACTAATGAAGAAGCTACTTTTCAGCTTATTGTTATTTAGCGGAATTGCTCACGGGCAATACCCGTCCGTGCTTGCAGACTTGAGAAATGATAACTCAGCAGTAGAGCTTCAGATTAATGACCTCCAACAAACTCAAGTTGATCTAGGGTTTGACTTTCCTTTCTATGACAACACATACGATAAAGCCTGGGTTACATATACCGGCGTATTGAACTTTCAAGATACTGGTGTTAATGGAGGAACTTTTTGTTGCAGTGGCTTCGACTTAGAAGCTGAAATGTACAATACCGAAGAATGGAGAAATGGTAACAAAGCAGGTGCATTGAGTCAATCTATTTTCGGCTTATGGACAGACTTAGCAGTGGCTCCTAATCCCAACCCTTGGTTTAAAACAACAAACAATACGGCTACGTTTGGCTGGTACGATATACCCGAGTATTACGATCTCAATAATTTAAATAGTTTTGAAATAAAACTTTTTGACACGGGCGACATTAAATTTAGATATGATGAAATAAACATAGATTCACACAACACTACAGTAGGCACGGCAGGTGACTTGAGCATAGGTCAATATAACGTACTCAAATATAAACAGAATGGCTGGAACAAAGATGTTCCAATGGTGTGGACGTTTAATACACTGACAGGCAATTTTGAAGACCAGTACGGTGATATTACCACACTAGCTACATCCAATAGTAATGTATCCGATTATGTGGCTATAGACCCATGCGCAGAAGATCCAAAGTCATGTGGTATTTTTGATCCTACTGAAAGTTTCTTAGGTTATGACGATGGAATATACGGCAATGACATCTATGACTTCGTAGATCCAAACGCAGATGCTTTTAACTCTTATCAAGACAGTATGTCATTAGGACCAGTTGCTCAAGACTTCTTTGAGCAAAAGTACGAAGAAGACCCATCACTATTTGATTATGCTAATGATCCTAACTATGGATATGTTGAAGAAGCGTTTAACGATCAAATGCCCATAGATGATTCTATGCCTCCGATGGATGATTTTAGTGAGCCGCCAGTTAATGAAATGAAAGAAGAGATCGCTACTGAGTTACAACAATTAGAGGAAAAGTTTAATGACTTCATCGAAGAAAGTGACGTATCAACAGATAGCTTTGAAGAAATACAGGCTGCTTATGAAGAATTTACCCCCGAACTGGATAAAGAAGAATTCTTTTCTTCTCCATTAGATAATGAGTACTTTGAAGAAGAAATTACTCTTGTGAAAGATGTTATGAGTAAAAATGAAGAAAATTTACTCACATCAGAACCCACAGTAAAAGAGATAGAAGATCCTGCAGTGGGTACTATATCAAGAGTCAATGCGGCAAGAAGAGTTGATGCTGTAGGCATTGCAATGGAACAAATAGCAACACAAGAGACTCTTTTACAATCGTTAGCAACACAAGAGTTTCTTTTGCAAGAGATAGCAACACAAGAGACTCTTTCACAAGATATGGCAACAGAGTTTTCTTTAGCAGAAACAGCGATTCAAGATGTAGCAGGTTATGAGACGACAGAAGAAAGTATCCTAGAAGAATTGCTAGATCAAAATTCGGGAAGTGACAGTGGAGGTATGGATTTTAGTATGGGTGACACTGGACAAACATTTAGTTCTGGTGGCTCGTCTTTTGAAAGCGAAGCTACTCTCGATTTTACTTTTGGTAGCAATCCAGAAATATTTGTGGCAACAGTAGTTAGTTCTAGCCAAACAGAAACTCAACAAGAGATTCTTGATACTTCATCACAAGGAACTACTACAACCGATCAAGATTTTGGAAGCCAAACTGACCAGGCGTTCTCCACTGGTGGTTCAATCAGTGACGCTCTTACTTCAACAGCACCGCCTGACTTCTCTCGCTTCAATGTTGCTCCACCTAGCCAACAAGAACAACAGACAACACAAAGAGCAGACGCCCAAGCTAACAATATGTCTGACGAACAACTAGAACAAAACTTGGACGAGTTTGCTAGTAACATGCAAGACTCTGGCGGATTCACAGACCAAAGCTTGACTGTATTCTTAATGGGTCGTAACAGTGCGTTCTCACAATACAGCGGACAGTTACAAGATGTTAGCTTCTACACTGACAGAGGCATGCCGACGAGCAGTGTACAGAATGATAGAAACTCTATGCTGCGAATGATTGGCACAGATAACAAACATGAAGAACTCATAAGTTTACAATATAAATAGTGAATTATTGAACAGGAGATTGTAATGGCTACATGTATTCCCAGCGACAGTATATTAAACATTGAAGAAATTTTAGAATCTTTCATAGTTGATTGGATGTTGGATATTAAAAACAATATGGGTTTATTGGAAAATATTGAAGAAATACATCCAGAATCTAGCATAATATCAAACAATGACATATCTGAATCAGCAATGTATTCTATGACTGATGAAATGGCTAGAATTAAATATGCAGTTGCCCCTTTGTATCAAGAGGCTGTTATTCATAAAACTGCAATAGATGCAAAAATTCAAGCATTATGCGCTAGAATGACTCAGCATGAAACCAATAGAAATGCTTGGCTGACACATAGAAATTCTTTAGATTCGTCAGATCCTGATTATACTTCAGACTACAATAATGCTACAACAAACTACAATCAAAACGAAACATATAGACAAAATAAAGACAATCAGATTACTACTCTGAGAGGTGATGCTAATTACATTATTACCTTAATAAACGAAGAGTTTGAACAACTTGCAAGAGGCGTATTAAAAGCTAGATATAACTGCAATACCTCAGTAGGATCTCTTGTGTCCAGGGATGTTCAGGCAGCACCTAGTGATTACTATGTTGTAGGAAACATATCTATCCCACCAGGGCAAACACCAGAAGGGTTTGCTTTAGCTGTTTTGAATAAAATTGGCAAGTGGACTGAATATGCACAAAGTTTAGAAATTGTCAATAAATTAAAATCAATTAGCTTCAATACCACAGTAGCAAATGGAAGTGGAAGTTATAGTTCTGTTATAAGTGCGTTATCGGCAAGAGATGCTTCATTTAGTGATACTGGTGAGCTACAAGTAACTAGTGATATGGAATACAAGCCCGCTATTGTAGCTGCTTATGGACCAGAAATGGTCAGCGCAGCTTCACTGTGCGAGACTGCTATATCAACTGAATACAACTTCACTCAGCAATTACTAGTTAGTACAATCTCTGGAGACACTCAAAGCTACAGTTCTAGTACAAATTCTTGGACACCGGGTTCAGCAACCTTTGAGATACCATCTTGGTATCAAGATAGAAATAGTGAGCTAGATCTATTACCAGATCCATATATTGTAGAAGACGATCCTCTATTACCTGCACCATAGGAGAAATTAAATGGCAGAAGTAGAATTTGGTGATGTAAAATTAACTGGTGGCAAAATGCTGCTTATTATACCGTTGCTAGGTTCTATATTAGGAGCAATGTGGGGAGGCTTTGAAGTGTATCAGCGTTTGCTTGATGCAGAACAAGCAGTGACAGAATATGTTGCCCCTGATATGTCTGGTATCAATCAGCAGTTAGCAGTACAAGAAGAGACAGTAGCCTCACTCAAAGAAGATGTTGGTCAGCAGTTTGAAACTGTAACGACTCTGCTAGAGAGCATGAGAGAAGACTTAGACCGTGTGCGTGAAGATGCAGACGAGGTGGATACATTCGTAAGAACAATTGACGAGTCTACAAATGAGACACAGCGAGACTTACGCAACGATGTGTACTCAATGGAGACTTCTTTGAATGACAGGCTCAGAGAGCTTGACGAAGAGCTGCGAGAAATGCGTGATGATCTAGAAGAAAAGATCGAGCGTATACTTGATAACCCATTGAACGACTCAGAATAGACAGTATAAATAGTACATATATTATGAGGTTATATTATGATTACATTAAACGATTTGCAAGATCAGTGGAAGGCTGATTGCAAGATTGATGAGTTGAATTTAGGCAGCGAGTCTACAAAAACCCCTGAGCTGCACTCAAAGTATTTAAACTATCTTACTACGTTTAAATTACAACTAAGAAAATACGAATCGCAACTGTTTTCTTTGCGGCGTATAAAGTGGCGTTACTTTCGTGGCGAGCTTTCTAAAGAAGAGCTTAGTGAATTGGGCTGGGATCAGTACTTAGGTCCTCAGCCATTAAAAAATGAAATGCAAGAATACCTTGAAAGCGATTCTGACATTATAAAAATTATGGATAAGATTGATTACATTAAAGCGTGTCTGTATCAATGCGAATCAGTAATGAAATCACTAAACAGCAGAACTTGGGATATCAAAAATGCTGTGGAGTGGACAAAGTTTACTAACGGATTGATGTAGTGATTAAAGTCACAAAATATAATGAAGCGTATTTGAAGATAGATACTGACCCTGGAACTGGCCAAGAAATTTGTGATTTCTTTTCGTTCGATGTACCAGGCGCAAGATTTATGCCTGCATATAAAGCCAGAGCATGGGACGGTAAAGCAAGACTCTATAACATGTATCGTAAAGAACTTTATGTAGGTTTGTTACCCTACTTACAAGAGTTTGCTGATACACTAGAATACAAATTAGATGTTGAGATAGATGACGTAGGCGATCCTGTCTCAACACACTATGTAGAAAACTTTGCTAAAAAACTAAAACTTCAGAGCGGAGAAAAAGACATTGAAATCAGAGACTACCAAGTCGAAGCAGTCAAGCACTCTATTAACAAGGGTAGGGCGCTCTTACTTTCCCCCACTGCATCTGGAAAGTCTCTTATTATCTATAATCTTGTTCGGTATCATCAACATCTTGGTCGTAAGCAGCTCCTTATTGTGCCAACAACCTCACTGGTCGAGCAAATGTATGGGGACTTTGGAGACTATGCAACAGCAGATGCCTGGCAGGTCTCTGAGAACTGTCATAGAATCTACGGTGGCAAAGAGAAGACAGCAGAATATCCAGTAACAATTTCTACTTGGCAATCTATCTACAAGTTTCCTAAAGCTTGGTTTGAACAGTTTGATGTTGTCTATGGTGACGAGGCACATAACTTCAAAGCAAAATCTCTTACTACTATCCTAGACAAGTGTGTTAATGCACCTTATCGCATCGGCACTACTGGTACTCTTGACGGCACAAAAACTCATAAGCTTGTACTAGAAGGCATCTTTGGTACAGTAAAAAATGTGATTACTACCAAGAAGTTGATGGAAGATAATACAGTAGCAAACTTAGACATTACTTGTTTGGTCCTTGACTATTCTGACCAGGAAAGAAAACTAGTAAAGGGTATGACATATCAAGAAGAGATGGACTGGATTGTAAGTCACCCTAAACGAAATACTTTTCTGAAAAACTTATGTACTACACAAAAAGGCAATACACTAGTGCTGTTTCAGTTTGTAGAGAAGCATGGTAAGGTTCTGTATCAGTTAATAAATGATAAGGTTGGTGCTGATAGAAAAGTATTCTTCGTCCATGGCGGCACCGATACTGAGCAGAGAGAAGAAATAAGAGCATTGACGGAGAAAGAAAATGATGCTATCATTATTGCTTCATATGGTACGTTTTCAACTGGTATAAATATTCGTAACTTGCATAACATTGTTTTTGCTTCACCGAGTAAAAGCCGAATAAGAAACTTACAGTCTATTGGTAGAGGTCTTAGAAAAGGTGACAGTAAAACAAGTTGTAATCTCTTTGATGTTGGTGATGATATTTCTTGGAAATCAAAGAAGAACTATACTCTTGGACACATGGTCGAAAGAGTTAAAATATATAATGAAGAAGGCTTTAAATACAAGCTAGTGAGGGTTCCAATTGGAAACTAATTACAAAATAGTAAATTTAATAAATGGTCTGAATATTGTAGGCGATGTCGAATATACGCCTGAAGAGATCATAGTTAAGTTTCCTTTAGAAGTTACTGCTAAGCCTATCATGAATGATGATGGCAATCTTGTTGGAGAACATATGGTTCTTCGTCCCTATCTTGTCATGACTGATGACCGTGAAGTTTTCATTGATCAATTTTCTGTTGTCTCTTCTTGTTCTTTGAGCGAAAGATTGTATAAATCTTACGAAGAGATGGTGTCTAATGTTTATGATAAAACAATTTCTCTTGATGGTAACTTCTACAAGAATGATGATGCTGTTGATGATGAATTACCAGAAGAGATTCAAGAAATGTCTAAAGAAGAACTGGATTACCTAGAAGAACAATTGGATTTAATTGCTTCTGGTAAAGACAAAACTTTTCATTAGAGTACTGCTTTCTTTCTAACAAGACAATTATAACAAGGTGAAGAGCCTCTGTCAAGTCTTTTCTCATTTATTTTCAGTTGACATTGTTATGTTTTTGTAGTACTATAGTATTATGATTTAATTTGATGGAGATAAAAAATGAGTAAGCAAAAAACAGCACATTATGTAGATAATAAAAAGTTTTTCGCCGAGATGAAGGTGTGGAAAGAACAGTGGGATAAAGCAGTAGCTGCTGGTGAACCTACTCCTCAATGCACTAACTATCTAGGTGAGTGTTTCGTTAAGATTTCAAATCATCTGGCATACAAAGCAAACTTTGTCAACTATACATTTCGTGATGAGATGGTACTTGATGGTATTGAGAATTGTTTACGGTATGCTGACAGATTCAATCCAGAGAAATCTAATAATCCTTTCGCCTACTTTACTCAGATTACCTACTACTCATTCATTCGGCGCATCAAGAAAGAGGCTAGACAAACTGAAACAAAGCTTAACTATCTACAAAGCATTGACCTGCAACAGTTGCTAGATGAAATTGAAGGTGATTCAGGCAACTATGAGTACTTAAAATGGGTACAAGAACAGGTAGATAACAACGCAAAAGACAAAAAGCAGCTAAATAAGGTGTCTCCTACTGAAGATAAGCCCAAAAGACGCCCGAAATACTTCGATGAACCCCAAAAATTACCACTTGACAACTAGTATGCAATGTAGTATCATGGTTAAACACTGGAGAAACTATATGAGACATAGCACGATTAGATGTATCCCATTCAACGGCAATGGATCATCAGGGCCAGATACAATTTATGTCGTAGACATGTATAAAGATGGTAGAAAAGTTGGAACAAATGAGTTTCCCGGTAAGAGCATACATTATGCAGAAGCATTTGCAAGAAATTGGGACACAGGAATTATAGATGAAAATAAAACCATCTGATAGACAGATAGTAGTTGACCTTGAAACATTGAGTGCTAGACCAAACTCATGTATTATTTCTATTGGCGCAGTTGCGTTTACATTGCAAGATGGAATAACTGAAGAGTTCTTCATCAATGTTGATCCGTTAACATGCAAAGAAATAGGACTTCATATCAGCAAAGAGACTGTCGCTTGGTGGGCATCACAGCCGAAAGAAGCAATTGAATCTTGGCAAAAAGATCCTGTTCCTCTAAAAGAAGCAATGCAAAAATTCACAGAATTCTATGGCAATACTTCAGTACCGATTTGGGGTAATGGATCTAGTTTTGATATTACAATACTTGAATCTGCATACTTTGCATTGAATGATGAGATGATAAATATTCCTTGGAAATTCTGGGACATCTACGACATGCGAACACTGACTAGCATTCTAGGCAGACGGCTAGAAAAGACTGGGATTAATCACAATGCGCTTCACGATTCAATAGCTGAAGCCAAACTTATTATTGACATGTTATCATCATGATAGACACATTAGATTATATCTTTGATATTGACATTATAAAAAAAGAATGTTATGATATAATTGATTCAGTGAAGTTTTGTCCAACAACAAATCAAATTGGAATAAAACATACTAAAAAAGCACATGACACTCAGAAATGGTACGAAGGGTGCGGATCATTAATAAAATTAATGCCAAGAGTGTGTAATAATGACTTCACTGAAATAAATTCTGATCTGACAGGTACTTATATCGAGTATGTGTGTGAAGAATTACAAAAAACTTATCGCATAGGTAGAGCTAGAATTATGAGACTGGAGCCAAAGAGATGCATGAGCCTTCATGTTGATCTTAGCAAAAGAATTCACATACCAGTTGTAACTAATACTGATGCTTTAATGATTATTAATAGTGAAGTTTTTCATATGCCAGCAGATGGCAGTGCGTATCTTACTGACACAACAAAGAGACACACTGCATTGAATGCAAGCAAGACCGATGATAGAATACATTTGTTGTTTGATTTACTCTAGGAGTTATATTATGGATGCACAAAAAGTAAGAAGCGCAGTTGAAGAAATGTCAAACTCAATGACTCGTATGGACGCAGAACGAGACCTCATTAAAGAGATTGTAAACAAGCTGCACGAAGAACAGTTTCTGGACAAGCGAGTGATTCGCAAGATGGCTCGTGTTTACCACAAGCAAAATTTTGCAGAAGAAACTACAATCAACGAAGAATTCGAAACTACATTCAAGAACATCATGGAGTAAGACATGAATATCTTTGCTTTAGATACAGATCCAGTACTTGCTGCTCAATACCATTGTGATAAGCATGTGGTAAAAATGATCATTGAGTATGCTCAACTCATGTCTACTGCACATCGTGTTCTTGATGGTACAATGTATCAAGACAAGACTAAGAACAATCGTAGTATTAAGCGATGGCGATTAGTGGATGAAGTTCTTGAGAACGAAGTGTACAAGGCATCACACATCAATCATCCATCTGGTGTGTGGACTCGTCAAACTAAAGCAAACTATGAATATATGCACACCATGTGGATCGCTTTGTGTCAGGAATATACTCACCGCTACGGTAGAATTCACTTGACACAAAGCAAATTAGAAAGTATACTATGTAATACACCATCAAATATACCTAGTGGTGTACTTACAGAACTTCCACAAGCAATGCCAGACGATGCTAAAATGTCTAATGTAGTAGAAGCGTATCGCAATTACTATCGCATTTACAAGCGAGACTTTGCTAAGTGGACTAAACGACAAATCCCAGAGTGGTTTTAATTTGAAATTTGCAATGGTAACAGACCTTCACTTCGGCGCAAGAAGTGATTCGATTGCATTTGACGCACACTTTAAAAAGTTCTATGAAGAAACATTCTTTCCAGAGCTTGAGCGTCAAGGTATCAAAACTGTATTTGATTTAGGAGATACATTTGATCGAAGAAAGTATATCAACTACAACACACTACAGAGTTGTAAAGCATACTTCTTTGATCGTTTGCAGGAAATGAATATAGACCTGCATATGATCCCTGGTAATCATGATACTTACTTTAAAAATACAAACGATGTAAATTCTCCAGGGCTTTTGCTCAGAGAGTACAACAATATATCTCTGTATGAAAAAGTCACAGAAATTAAGATGGGCGAAAGCACAGTACTATTTGTGCCTTGGATATGCAGTGAAAACTATGAAGAATCATTTGAAATTATCTCTAAATCAAAAGCTGACATCTGCTTGGGACACTTTGAGTTCTCTGGCTATGACATGTATCGTGGATCCCCTAATCCTCATGGCATGGATCCTAGTATGTTTAGTCATCTGCCTATGGTTATTAGCGGTCATTTTCATCATAGGCACACTAAAGGTAATATTACATACATGGGTAATCCTTACGAGATAACCTGGTCAGACTATGACGACCCACGAGGCTTTGCAATTTATGACACACATAAAAAAGAACTTGAATATGTTAATAACCCAGTTAGAATTTTCCACAAAATCTATTATGATGACACCGATACCGGATCTTTTTCTGGTGATTTTGTTTACGATTATGACTCAGTTCGTGACGGTTGCGTAAAAGTAATTGTATCAAAGAAGACTGACTTTGCCAAGTTTGATGCCTTTATAGATAACTTATATCAATGCAATTTGATTGAGTTAAAAATCATCGAAGACTTATCTGACTTTGAAGATGAAGCAGTTGGTGAAGATGTAGACTTAGAAGATACTATGTCTCTGTTAAAAGATTATGTTGACGGCATCGAAGTAAGTGTTGATAAAGAAAAGTTGAAATCATTACTTCAAACGCTGTATGTTGAAGCACAGGATCATGTATGATAGTTTTCAAAAAGGTTCGTTGGAAGAATTTTCTTTCAACCGGCAATGCTTTTACCGAAATTCAGTTGGACAGAAGCAACAGCACTCTAATAGTAGGCGACAATGGCTCTGGTAAATCTACTTTACTTGATGCTATTACGTTTGCTCTATTCAATAAACCATTTAGAAACATTTCTAAACCTCAATTAATCAATAGCATAAACAGAAAAGCTATGATAGTTGAAGTTGAATTTACTATAGGCACGAAAGACTATATTATTCGTAGAGGCAGTAACCCTGGCATTTTTGAAATTGTAATAGATGGCGAAATGGTAGATCAGAATGCGAGTGTGCGTGACTATCAAAAACATCTAGAAGAAAATATTCTCAAGTTGAACTACAAGTCTTTTACTCAGATTGTTATTCTTGGTAGTGCATCGTTTACACCTTTCATGCAATTGACTCCTAACATTCGTAGAGAAATCATCGAAGACATTTTGGATATTCGCATATTTACTACAATGAAAGAAGTACTGAAAACAAAAGTGAATGACCTAAAAGAGAAGTTGAGATTTCTAGAGAGCGAAATTTCTGTCACAAAAGAAAAAGCGTCCTTACAAAAAAATTATATTCAAACACTTGAGAGCGATAAGAAAGAAAAGGTAGACAAAGTCCTCAAAGAAATTTCTGACATAGAAATTACTATCGCATCTCTACAATCACAGGTCAACCTAGACACTCAGGTTAAAGAGTCGTTTGGTAAAATAGAAGACAAGCGCAAACGTCTTGATGGATTTAAGACGGAATTTAATCGTAAGATACGAGAGCAAAAGAAAGAATTAACTTTCTATGAAAACCATGATGACTGTCCTACTTGCAAGCAAGGCATACCACATGAGTTCAAAGAATCTATCGCAACAGAAAAGAAAACTAAAATTTCTGAACTAGAAAAAGCAAGTACTACATTATCATCTGAATGGGCTGAGTTAGACAAAGCATACGAAGAGTTTCTAGGCATACAACAAAAGATAATTGATACTAACAACAGTATTATGTCATCACAAACTTTGTTACAAAGAATGAATATTGAAAAAACAGAAACAGAAAACAAAGTTGGCGACATTGAAAAAGAAACTGACAAGCTAAAAACTGTTGCTAAAGATTTGATATCAAAGACAGAAATTAGAACAGAATACAAGACTGAACAAGAGTATAATTCTATTGCTGAATCTTTATTAAAAGATTCTGGTATCAAGACTAAAATTATTCGTCAGTATTTGCCTGTCATAAATAAATTAGTAAACAAGTACCTAAAGTCAATGGACTTCTTTGTACAGTTTGATTTAGACGAGACGTTTAAAGAAACAATCAAGTCACGACACCGAGACAAGTTTAGTTATGCTTCGTTTAGTGAAGGCGAGAAGCAGCGCATTGACCTTGCACTCGTATTTACTTGGCGTACTATTGCGAAGATGAAGAACAGTGCTAGTACAAACTTGCTGCTGCTCGATGAAGTATTTGATAGTTCTCTTGATGTCAATGGTACAGACTATGTGATGCAGTTATTGAACACGATTGGCCCAGAAACTAATGTATTTGTTATTTCACATAAAGGCGATCAATTGTTTGATAAGTTTAGAGGCATCATAAAATTTGAAAAGAAAAATAACTATTCAGTAATGTCATAAATAGGATTATATGATGGAAGAAGAAAAAGCAATAGAACTGTTACCCTTTGGTCACCCAATGCTCAAGCAAGAACCTGATCGCTTTGACTTCGATGCCGAAGACGCAAAAGAATTGAGTGAAAAATTATTTGTAGGCATGCGTAAGTTTGGCGGTGTAGGTTTGTCGGCGAATCAAATAGGAATAAATAAGAAAGTATTCGTAGTAGGCGGATCAGGATTAGATGAGAAATCAATTTTTAATCCAGAACTATTAAAAGTTTCTAATACTGGTGTGACTATGCGAGAAGGATGTTTATCCTACCCTGGTCTTTGGTTAAATCTAACACGACCCGATAGTTGTACAATAAAATATCAGGACGAGAACGGAGTAGAAACTATAGAAGAATTTGGTGGTGTGTATGCTCGTGTTATGCTACACGAATTTGATCACATGGTAGGACAAAACTTTACAATGAGAGCTTCTAGTCTCAAGATAGAAAGGGCACTAAAACAGCTAGACAAAAAAGTAAAAAGGTTTAAAAGGAGAGCTGCGTAATGTCAGACGAATGGGATTTTGGTTTCACAGCAGTAGATGATATACCTGCCACTGCAACTGAGCCCACTCAGCCTGTAGTAGCACAGGTAGATGACGAGCAATTACAAGCACTGATGGACAAGATGGAAAGACTAGAGTCTCTCATCATAAGTGCTGATGATACCGAAATGATTAATGAACACCGTCAACTTGTACAGCAAGATGTCGTAACTAAATTGAAGCAAGTAGAGGATCTTATCTTACCTCTACTGTTCAACCTTCAAAAAAATCCAGAGAAAGATTACATTCACTGGCCGAACAGAACAGCTATCATTGATAAGCAAGTTGAAAAAATCAAGGCTGTTACTAGATATTACGATAACATATAATAAAGTTTTTGAACGATTAATTTAAATAATGGAGCTGATAATGGCTAGAGTATCAAAGGACAGAGACTTCGAAGTCTCGCCTGTAGTTAGGGGTGTATTTAATCGTCCAACAGGACAAATATTAGATTTCTATTTGAATAGCGCAATTGGAAATCCAGAAGACTATTCAGAGTGGAATCAAATTCTAAGGTCTTCTACGGAACAAGATGTGGTATATCTTCACATTAACTGTTATGGCGGTCAAGCTCTTACCGCAGTACAATTGATGAGAGCTATCTCAGAATCACGAGCAACCGTTGTAGCCTCAGTTGAAGGTGCCTGTATGTCGGCAGCAACATTCTTGTTTCTAATGGCAGATGTGTGTGAGATTTCAGACCACAGTATCTTTATGTTCCACAACTTCTCTGGTGGTACTATCGGTAAAGGTAATGAGATGATGGCACAAGTCCACCACAATGACAAGTGGGCTAGAAACTTGATGGACAGTATTTACAAAGACTTCTTTACAAAAGACGAAATTGATAGTATACTAGAAGGTAAAGACTATTGGTTATCACCAGATGAAGTGACCGAAAGGCTTCAGAAGCGCAATGCTATCCTTGAGAAGCTACAGGCAGCTGCCGAAAAGCTAGAAAATACCAAGGAAATACCAGCTAAAGTAGTGAGGAAGAAGCGAACTAAAGCATAAGTCATTGATTTAGTTCATAAAATGAATGCTTGACATCCTCACACCCTTTTGTTATAATAGTTGTACAAAATGAGAAAAGGTTGTGAGGACCGAGCATGAAAGTCATTGAATCAAAGTCAATCCTAGCTAAACTGCTTGCTACCGAGAACATCTCGGTTGAGCATCACAATATCCCTACCGCAGCATTCGATGTCCAAAATCGTAAGCTTATGCTGCCAGAATGGACAGACATGTCCGACTCTCTATATGACCTTCTTCTAGGTCACGAAGTTGGTCATGCTCGGTTCACTCCTCCTGAAGGCTGGCACGATGCAGTCCGTGACTCGCAAGCCAAGAAAGGCTTCTACAATGTCCTAGAAGATGTTCGCATCGAGCGATTCATCAAGAAAGAATATCCAGGTCTTGTAAAATCTTTCTACGCTGGCTATCGTGAGTTGTTCAACAAAAACTTCTTCGGTACTGAAGGCACGGACATCACTTCTTTGTCTTTTATTGACCGTATCAATCTTCACTACAAGGTTGGCTCTTTCCTAAATGTAAAATTTTCTGATGATGAGAAGCTAGTATTGGCTCGTCTAGAAAATGCAGACACTTGGGACGAGATTGCTACCCTCGCTGAAGAATTATATGGCGATGCCAAAGAAGAAAAAGAAAATCAGCAATCTGCTGGTGAGGAAGAACAGTTCGGCGATGAATCTGATGAAGGCGAAGACGGTCAAGGTAGCGACATGTCATACTCAGATGATTCAGAAGAAGAAGCCGATCAGGACGATGATCAATCTGATTCTCCTATGTCAGAATCAGAATCTGATGAAGGTGATTCTGATGACCAAGAGATGGATGAGTTTGACAGCCTATTTTCTCCTAACGATGACTACGAAGAGATGTCAGATTTCGAGGAAAGCAACGAGCCTCGTTCAATCACAGATGAAGCATTCCGTGACAACGAAAATCAACTATTAGACTCGGAAAAAAGAAGCTCTTGCTATGTCAATGTTCCTAAGTTTGATCCTACAAAGTATGTAATTTCGTCTAGTGAGATGTACTCTGGTCTAGATGATAGTTTTCATGACTACAAAAATGAGAGCCTAGACCAGACTGCTACTGTACTGTACACAGAGTTTCGCCGTAAGAATACTAGCATCGTGAACAGCATGATACAGCAGTTCGAAATGAAGCGTAAGGCAAGTGAAAGTCTAAAAGCTCGTGTCGCTAAAACTGGTGATCTAAACGAGGATCGTCTCTGGGCATATAAAATCAGCGAAGATATATTCAAGCAGTCTACTATCTTACCCAAAGGCAAGAATCACGGTATGATTATGTACCTTGACATGTCAGGCTCAATGCGTCCTCAGATCGCCAATACTATCGAACAGATGCTCACTCTAGTTATGTTCTGCAAAAAAATCAATGTTCCTTTTGATGTGTATGGATTTACTAGCAACAATCGAGACAACGATGACTTATCCCGAGTCCCTGGTGATGCTCGTATCGCTGATTTAAGAATGCCACATTTGTTTTCTAGCAAGTTTAATAAAATGCAAACTGTAGAAGCATTCAAGCATCTATTGATATATTCACAGACATGGGATTACAATTCATCTTTAGCAATAAAAAATAGAAATTATGGACTAGGCACTACTCCTCTCAACTCTGCCTTGATGGTTGGTATTGAGATTGCTAAACAGTTCCGCAAGGACTATAAAGTAGAAGTCTTAAATACAATCATTCTAACAGATGGTGGTGCTACTGATTATATTGATTATGTTTCAGATGAAATCTCTGAGTGGAACAATAAATATCGAATAGAACGTCCCGGCTTCAACGAAAATGTAGTTTTCAAATACGGATCAGTCAGTGTTGGTTTTGACAGTAGTGGTTCTATTAGCCGCCACGCCGTACTGACTACCTCTTTGTTAGAATTGTATAAGCAAATTACTGGCTCTACTTTGGTGAACTATCACCTAGTGAACAGATGGACACAGCGTGAAGTAGAATCAGATTTCATGGACTACTACAAGGTAAACAATCCTAGCTTTGATTATCAAGAAGCTGGGGACGCATGGGCGAGTGCAAGAGGAACTGGCATGATTGTAGCGGTAGATAAAGCGGGGTTCGATACTCGGTTCATCATGAGGAGCTCCAAGATCAAGATTGATGAGGAAGAATTGTCAGTAAAATCGAACAAAAAGGGTGATTTACTACGTGGATTCAAGAAATTTGCTGGAAATAAGCGTACCCAACGTATTTTTATCAACAAATTCATGGACTTAGTAGCGTAAATAATGCTTGACAAGTGCCTACCAATGCGCTATAATGTATATGTAAACTGAGAAAACAAACTAACTATGACTGTGAGGGTCTATATTATGAAAAACTCTAAAAATCGTGAGCTTCTGCTAGAAACTATCAAAGCCAATCATGGCACAGGCGAAGTCAGCCGCAAGCAAATCCTAGAAATATCTGATGGATTTAACATGACATATCCTTCTTGGATACTTAACCGCAAAGACTTGAAAGTTGGTCGTGGTATGCTTGATCTGACATCAATGTATTCTGGTACTAATGTAACACACATGCGTCCCGTAAAACTCAAACGTCCTGTAGCAACGGTTGAGCCAGATCCTGTAGCAAAGGTTGTCACACAGGCAAAATTAACTATGGATATCCAAAATCTTATTCCGTCAAAGGACGATACGTTTGTCCCTTTCGGATTCTATCAAGACCTCAAGAAGGTTTTGACTACTAATATGTTCTACCCTGTCTTTATCAGCGGCCTGTCTGGCAACGGCAAGACTACTATGGTAGAACAAGTTTGCGCTAATCTAAAGCGTGAAGCAATTCGTGTAAATATCAGTATTGAAACCGACGAGGACGATTTAATCGGTGGCAATACTCTAGTTGATGGTAACGTAGTCTATCGAGAAGGGCCCGTCCTCACCGCTATGAAGCGGGGCGCAGTTCTCATTTTAGATGAAGTAGATCGTGGATCGAATAAGCTGATGTGTCTCCAAGCTATCTGCGAAGGTAAATCCTACTTCAATAAAAAGACTGGCGATACCATTACTCCTGCTAACGGGTTTACAATTATCGCTACGGCTAATACAAAAGGTCGTGGCTCTGATGATGGTAAGTTTATTAGCGCCCAGTTACTTGACGAGGCTTTCTTGGAGAGATTTGCCATCACCGTTGAGCAGGAGTATCCTAAAGCAGCCGTTGAGAAGAAGATTGTTCTCAATAAAATGGCTAAAGTAGGCTGTGTAGATGAAGACTTCGCTACACACCTAGTCACTTGGTCCGAAGTAATTCGTAAGACTTTCTTCGAAGGTGCAGTAGACGAGCTTATCTCCACTCGCCGCTTAGAGCATATTGTAAATGCGTATGCCGTGTTTGGTGACAAGCAGAAAGCAATTGAACTCTGTGTCAATCGCTTCGATGAAGATACCAAAGAAGCTTTTCTAAGTCTCTATTCTAAAGTTGATCCAAGTAATGTAGATGAAGAGATAGAACAAGCCCTCGAGGAGACGTTTTAATGAGTAAAAAAGTCTACAAGTTCCGTGAGGATGAATTGATCGAAGAGTTTAAGAACTATATCGATTCCACATACAAAGGTCACTACGGCCAAGGCGGACTTCAGTCCGCTGAGGTTATCGTTGATCGAGGTCATGGACTAGGATTCTTTCTAGGTAATGTTGATAAGTACAATGCTCGTTATGGTAAGAAAGGTGAAGCGTCTGATCATCGCAAGGATGTTATGAAAGTTATTCACTATGCCTTTCTAGCACTGTACGAACACGATAGAGTACACTCCACTAATAAATAGTTATAAATAGTAGAGTTGAATAGTTTCACACATTTTAGGAGAAATAAAATGGCTTATATTTTAGAAAGAACTTTCACTAGAACAGACACATCAACGCCTTGGCCTTGGAGCGGAATTTCTGATTCTATTCAAGCACAAATTGCGGGATTGCGGTCTACTCATGGTGTTACTATGGCTGAATCTATTTCCGCCGATGGATTAGTTGCAACGTACACTGATACTTGCTCTTCAGAGAGTGCGTATGGTGATTATTTTGAAGCAGCGCAAGTACACTGGCAATCGGCTGATGTAGAAGGCGCCGCCGAATCTAACAATATTATTATCGATTTTGCAGTACTTGAGAATACATAATGTCTTTTGTAGTTGAATATAAAATGACACGAAACGATACTTCAGTTGAATTTCCTGTAACTCCAGAATCAGATAGAGAAAAATTTGAATCGCTTAAATCTCAATACAATATTGAGATAGAATCTATAATATCTGATGACGGTTTAATAAAAACAATTAAACATATTGCAATCAATGCAGAAGAATACTCTGAATTTTACAATGAAATACTTCCTGTGTTTGATAAGGCAAAGTTTGTAGATAATTGTGGCAAATCTGATATTCAACTTTTAATGGACATTGTAGAAAACGAATAACGCTTGACTTTATAATATGAAGTCTGTATACTGTACAGACAATAAACAATTGAGGTAATTTATAATGAAAATTAGTAACGATACACTATCGGTTCTTAAAAACTTTGCTTCGGTGAACACGAATATTCTTGTTCGCCAAGGCAACACGCTCTCTACCATCAGCGCAGGTAAAAACATTTTTGCTCGTGCAACTGTCGAAGAAAACTTTGACCGTGAATTTGCAATCTACGACCTCAATAGTCTGCTTGGTCTATTGACGTTACTCGATGATACTGAGGTAGATTTTGGTGCAGAGTCTATCACAATGACTAAAGGTCGTAGCACGTTTGAATACTACTACGCTGATCCTGAGATTATTGTTGGTGCACCTGATAAGCAAATTGAAGTCGATGAGTTTTTCACTTTTGATTTGTTAGCCGATGACTTGAACATGATTCAGAAGGCAGCTGGAATAAATGCAGCTCCTATGCTGAGTATTATTGGTGATGGAACAAATGTTACATTGACAGTAGGTGATCCTGCAACGCCAAAGAGCAATAGCTTCAAGCAAACGGTCACTGATACCGACAAGGTCTTCAAGGCACATCTTCAGATAGAGAATCTTAAAGTCTTGCCTGGTGATTACAAGGTAACTATTTCAGCGAAGAAGTTCATGCATTTGGTAAACACCAAAACTGATGTTAAGTACTGGTTAGCACTTGATAAAACATCGGAGATTTCGTAATGAACGAAGATCGATTAGAAATTCAGATTCGTGAAGCCACTAACGGCTGGGTCGTTGAGTTCAACAAGTTTGGCGAGACGATAGAATATATCTACTCTCGCCCTGGCCCTGCTATCAGTTTCGCAAAGAAGGTGATGACAGGTGAAGTGCCTATTTTTGGAGAAAACAATGAGTAAAGAAACTGTGTTCACATGTCCAACATGCGGAAACACAACTACTATTCTTCGTAAGGGCGGGTTCACATCTCACTGTACTTGTGATCCCGTTTTTGTTCCAAGCAGCCAGACAGGTAGGCACATTGAAGTAAATTTTAGTGACAACACTAAGACCAAAGAAAAGTTTGGAAGTTAGTTTAAATTATATTATATTATGGAGTATTACTATGAAAAATGTATCTTTACATGTGGTATCTTGGACAGACCCCGAAGATGGGTTAACCGAAACTGCACTTTGTGATTCTAAAGAATGTGCTGACCATTGGATCAAGAAACTTTCTAAGCCCAGTTATTGTAGAGAAACGGGTGAAAAAATTCACAATGGTATAGAGGCTACTAGCTTTAGCCGGCCCATTCAAAGCATGCCTATGTTAGGATCTAAGAAAACATCTTGGGGCGTTTAAACAATGTCTCAAGATCATTTTCTCTGGGTAGAAAAGTATCGCCCTAAAACAATCGATGACTGTGTTCTACCTGAAGCTACGAAGTCTACATTCAAAAAGTTTTTGAAACAAGGAGAAGTTCCTAATCTTCTCCTTTGTGGCACTGCTGGCACAGGCAAGACTACAGTTGCACGAGCCTTGTGTGAGGAGCTAGGTTGTGACTATATCGTGATCAATGGCTCTGACGAAGGTCGACAAATAGACACGCTGCGAACTAAGATTAAACAGTTTGCGAGTGCGTTTAGTTTCGAGAGTAAAACAAAAGTTGTCATCATTGACGAAGCTGATTATCTTAATAGGGAATCGGTTCAACCTGCGCTTCGTGCGTTCATCGAAAACTTTTCAGAAAACTGTCGGTTTATTTTCACTTGTAATTACAAGCAAAAGATAATTGCGCCGCTTCACAGTAGAACTACTGTCATTGAGTTTAAGTCTGATAAGAAAGACAAAGCAGCCCTTGCTACAAAATTCATGAAGCGTATGCAAGGCATTCTAGATGCTGAAGGTGTTACATACAAAGACCCTGTTCTAGCAGAACTTTTGATGAAATACTTTCCAGACTATCGCCGAGTTATTAATGAGCTTCAGAGATACAGTTCTGCAGGTACTATTGATGAAGGAATCCTTAGCAATATTGCAGAGATAAATACTAAGGAACTGATATCATCTTTGAAAGATAAAGATTGGAAGAAGATGCGACAATGGGTTGCTAACAATGTTGACACTGACCCTCAAGGTATATTTAGATTTATATTTGATAGTTTATTACCAGAAATTACTACAGTGCCTCAAATGGTCTTGCTAATAGCAGATTATCAATACAAGGCAGCATTCGTAGCTGATCAGGAAATAAATCTCACTGCTTGTTTGACAGAAATTATGGCGAGTATTCAATTTAAATGATAGAACACACACTAGACTTTGATAACTTAACAAAGAAAGACTGTGCAGAAACCTTTGAGTTGCTAAAAAAAGAACTCGTTGTTGTTATTAAAAAGGCGCCTACTGATCCTGTATTCTTTCATAGACTTGTTGCTGGAATGAGCCACATTGCCAACTGGCAGCAATGTTTCTGGGATGTAGAAGGCAACTTTAAGTCTGTGCCAACTGAGCCGCTTGATCCTTGGTCTGTTGATGAAGTATTGGTTCAAAGAGTTACTGCCAAAGAGAAAGATGATAAGCCTACTGGCATCTTTCCTAAAGGCAAACTAGACTGGCATGCAAATCTAAATGGACCAGACAGAGCAGACGGCGTGGCATTGCAAGGATATGCAGGCGTTGAAGGTACTGTCACTTCATGGTTAGATACTGCTGAAGCCTATCGAGTTATGCCGCAGTCTCTTAGAGATAAGATAAAGAATAAATACTGTACATACACATACAATATGGCAAAGTGGGCAGAAACACCTTGGCATTTACCTCATGCGAGAGAAGAAGATTCTTATCGTATGTGGATAGAGCAGCAGAATATTGCAGGTGTAAAAGGTTTATATTTTTATACAAACAATGATTTGGAAGTATGTGATGACGATATAGGACTCTATGAAGAACTCAAAGCGTTTCTATTTCAGGAGAAGTTTATGTATCATCACGAGTGGGAAGTAGGAGATATAGTTTTAAGCGACCAACTTCTAACTCTTCACCGAAGACCATTGAGATCAGACGAAGTATTTGAGAAAAGAATCTTGCATAGACTAACTTTTCCTATAAGCAATACATCTGAACCGAAGTTTATTATTGAGAAAAACAAAAACTGTTACGGAGATAATAAATGAAATGGCCTAAAAACGAAACACATTTAAAACTTAAACTTGTATTCAGAAGTGGGTACGAACATGAAATGTGGGTTAAAGATTTACAGACATCACCAGATGGTCGTATCGAATGGGAACATTGCGATGATGATAACTCATTGTTAGAGTTTTCACCTGATGACGTTTGCTGCATACTTAGAATTGGAAGTCGAACAAAGACTGTTTGGGAATAATAATGAGCTTATTTGATGAACTCGGTCCTCCTATTGAGGATGTGACCGAGAGTGATTTTGTTGAGAAGATAAAGAAGATTTCTCCTTTTGATTTTGCTAGTAGCATTAACGACACAAAGGTAAATCTTATCGTTGATGAAGCTACTGAGTCACAGTACAATCCTTTTATCGTGAATCGTGCGTTGGGCTTCGGTGCTGATACTGTCATCGCTGCTAACGAAATGAATAGCAGACCACACATTGATGCTAAGATGCAATATGAGTTTTTGCGTGGTGTGATCCGTAAAGGAAAGCGATACAACAAATGGATCAAAGCAGAAGAGTCTGATCTAGAAGCAGTACAAGAATACTTCAGCTACAGCTTCAACAAAGCAAAAGAAGCCCTTAGGATGTTGTCTGCTGATGACATTGAAAAGATTAAACTGAAACTAGCCACTCGCAAAGGCGGCAAATCTTAGAAAGTATAAATACTTGTTATGAGTATGAGGTGCACCTCGAAGTATAATAATAACAGGTAGATTGAAAATGAATGACCAACATAATTTCTTTAATATTGATTATCCAGGATATTATCCGCTAGAAATCAAGCTTGAAGATCCAGAAAATTTTTTAAAAGTAAAAGAAACACTTTCTAGAATCGGAGTAGCTTCTAAAAAAGATAACACTTTGTATCAGTCTTGTCATATTCTTCACAAGCAAGGCAGATATTTTATCACTCACTTTAAGGAGCTATTTGCGCTAGACGGCAAAGCAGCAGATTTTAGTGAAAACGATTTACAGAGAAGAAATACTATTGCTAACCTATTACAAGAATGGGGCTTGCTAAAAGTATTGCACGAAGGTGAATTGGATCTGTGTCCAATGAGTCAGGTTAAGATTATCTCATACAAAGAAAAGAATGAATGGAACCTAGTACCTAAATACAACATAGGTAAGAAGCGATAATACAATGTTAAACAACAAAAAAGTATTTCCATATTTGTTACTTATTGGACAAATTGTGGCAATGCTTTCGACAGTGTTAATGGTCAACGCTACTGCGTGGCAATGGGCCATTACACTGTTTGTCTATTGTTGTATAATGATAAGTGTCACAGTCGGTTATCACCGCCTCGCATCCCACAAAGCATTCGCATGTCCTAATTGGATACGATCCCTTCTATTATTCTTTGCTGGTATCCCGTTTTATGGTCCAGCTATAGTTTGGGTAGCTAATCATCGTGAACATCACAGATTTACTGACACCGAAAAAGATCCTCATAGCCCACACTACAAAGGCTGGTTCAGGTGCTACTTCTTACAAGTATTAGCGTCTATCGAATTTAAGTATGTCAGAGATTTGTTGAAGCAAGATTCATATAAGAACCAAACAAAATATTACTGGCACAGCATTGTGTTATATGCTGCCGCACTCTTTTTGATAGACCCATTTGCTGTCATCTATGCGTACTTAGCGCCTGCAGGCTTCAGTAAGCTAATTGGTAGCTTTGTCTTTAGCTACTCACATAGAAACAGACAGGCAAATGACGATACATGGCTGGGTCTACTCACATTCGGTGAAGGTTTTCATAAACTTCATCATGAGAAAGCAGCCATGCATAGATGGCACAAGTTTGATGTCGGTGGCATTATTATAGAAGCTATTGACAAAACAAAAAAAGTTAGTTATACTGGGTAAAGCTTGTATAAATAACTTTGCTGGTGGCAAGTCGTCAGCGTAGTCCGTATCGCTTCAAAGAGAAGGAACAGCGGGCTTGTTACTCAGCACCACCCGAGACGCCGTAAGGGTCTCATAATAAAACCTCGCTTAATTGGAGAAGAAAGATGGTAACACGAAAGTTTAACGTAGCCGACATGGCTGAAATTTTAGATAATGTTCGTCCATTCACAGTGGGCTTTGATAAGATGTTTCA
>Ga0181390_1000178_pt1 | contig 26980 bp, 42 predicted proteins | sample 13SPOviralmetaG_FD_130085 | JGI IMG/M metagenome (GOLD analysis project Ga0181390, IMG submission 130085) | Marine viral communities from the oligotrophic San Pedro Time Series (SPOT) site, San Pedro Channel, CA, USA - 13 SPOT_SRF_2010-07-21 | ecosystem: Environmental > Aquatic > Marine > Strait...
AAAAAGGTAAATAATCATGACTAAAGACGTAGCAGAAAAGAAAAACTCAGAAGTTGTCGCATTTGACGCAAGCATATTCGAAGCGGACCAGGGTGTCGGTCTCGAGAACATGGGACAAGAAGATCTTGCCCTGCCGTTCCTTAAAGTACTTAGCCGTCAGGACCCAACGCTTGACGATCTTGAGAACGCTAAAGCTGGCGATATCTATAACACCGTGACTGGCGATATCTATAAAGGTAAAGAAGGCTGCCGTGTTATTCCTTGTGTCTACCAGCGTCGTTACATCGAGTGGGCTCCTCGCGGAACTGGTTCGGGTGCTCCGATCAACATCTTTACACCTGACGAGCAACGTCCTAAAACAGAACGCAGCTCAGATGATAACCGCGAGTACGTAGTCGGCGGTAACGGTTCTTACTTAGAAGAGACACACCAACACTTTGTTATGATCATTAATGAAGACGGTACGCAGCAGACTGCTCTTATCACTATGAAATCTACGCAGATGAAGAAGTCTCGTAAATGGAACTCAATGATTCAGTCTCGTGTAATGAACGGCAAGAATGGCGCGTTTACACCGCCACGCTTCTCGCACATCTACCACCTTAAGACTGTCTCTGAAGAAAACAGCAAGGGCTCTTGGCATGGTTGGGAGATCTCGTTAGAAGGACCTATTGAGGACGCCGGTGTTTATCAGAATGCAAAGAACTTTGCACAGTCGATCATGAAAGGCGAAGTAAACGTCAAGCATGAGTCTGAAGAAACAAACAGCAGCGACATTCCGTGGTAACCGTGGGGCGCACAGCGCCCCTTTCCCCGAGACAATAATATGGAACACGCAAAAACATTTGCGGGGATATTTGACGGCCTAAAGCTGGCTTACGGCACGTATCGTATTGACCGGGCTGCTCCAAACGGGAAGCAACAAGGCAAGGCTGGTGTAGTAAAAAACCCTAGAACGCCGGAGACGTGGGAAGGCCACCTTTCTGGCAAGGGTGACGCTATAGGTATCATTCCGATCAACGAAGATAATAGCTGCAAGTGGGGCTGTATCGATGTTGACCAATACCCGCTAGACCATAAAGAGTTAATAGAAAAGATCCGTAGGATGAAGCTGCCGATGGTTGTGTGTCGCAGTAAATCTGGCGGTGCGCATTGTTTTCTGTTCACAAGCGAATGGATCTCTGCCAAAGAAATGCAGGAGACACTTAAGCATATTGCTGCGGCCCTGGGCTACGGCGGATGCGAGATATTTCCAAAACAAATAAAACTATCTTTAGAGCGTGGTGACGTGGGCAACTTCTTGAACATGCCTTACTACGATGCGGAAGATGGCTTGCGTTATGCCATAAAAGACAACGGTCAATCGGCAACGCTTGAAGAGTTTTTTGAACTTTATAATCAATATGTACAGACCCCCGAGCAAGTCTCGGCAATTACTATTGAAGATCAATCTGACTCTAATATTATTGTGAAGGACGGTCCGCCGTGCCTTCAGACTTTGTGTACGCAGAAGATAAGCGAAGGAGGCAGGAATAATGGCCTGTTTAACATTGGCGTTTATCTACGCAAGGCATACCCCGACAGTTGGGAATCAGAAATCTTAATCCATAACGCTAAGTATCTGGACCCTCCGTTGCCTCTTAACGAGGTCAACCTTGTAGCGAAGCAGCTAGGCAAGAAAGACTACGCTTACAAGTGCAAAGACGCCCCGATCTGTGATTACTGCAATGCCGACGTGTGTAAAACACGTAAGTTTGGTATTGAAGCCGCAGTGTCGGGTGCGACCATCGCAAATCTACGCAAGTACAACTCAACGCCACCGGTTTGGTTTATGGATGTAAACGGTCAGCCGCTAGAGCTAGACACGGATGCCTTAATGAATCAGATTGCGTTTCAGCGTGCTTGCGTGGAGCAGTTAAACTTTATGCCGAAGTCCGCACCAAAGGCGTCCTGGGAATCTCGCATCAATCAGTTATTGACCGAGATGTCCGATACCGATGGTTCCATTGTAGAAGTGTCGCAAGACGCTAGTATCTCGGGTCAGTTCTATGACTTGCTAGAAGAATTCTGTAACGACATGCAGAAAGCTGAAACTAAAGAAGAGATACTACTGCGACGTCCGTACACTGACGAAGAAGAGAACCGCACGTACTTCCGTTTAAAAGATTTTACGGCGTACCTACACAAGAATCGTTTCTTCGACTTTAAGTCTCACAAGATTGCTCAACGTCTGCGTGACATAGATGGTAACTCTGTTTCTATTAAGATTAGTGGCAAGGCTACCCGCGTGTGGACTATCCCGGCATTCCAGGGTTACTCGTCAGCAATTAAGACGCCTAACCTAGAGACCAGACAAGAAGAGGCTCCGTTCTAATGTTTCGTATCTTCGGACCACCCGGTACAGGCAAGACTACTAAACTATTGAATATGGTAGACCAGGCGCTTTCGAATGGGGTCAATCCCCAGGATATTGCGTTTCTTGCTTTTACTCGCAAGGCCGCTGCCGAAGCAAAAGAAAGAGCCGCTAAACGATTCGACTTGGACCCAGACACCGACCTGTTTTACTTCAGGACGCTACATAGTCTGACGTACAAGATGCTTAACCTAAAAGAAAAAGACTTAATGCGTGGGCCACAGTTCCAAGAGCTAAGCGAACGCATTGGGTTTCAGTTAAACACGATAAAAAATGTAGATGTAGAAGACGGTAAGTCAGGGATCACAGAACATCCTATTCTGTCGATCATTAACTTAGCTCGATTAAAAAAGACAGACCTTCGAACAGAGTACAATGCAAGCAACGTACCCAACAGTTGGGATGAAGTATTGTACGTGTCCGAATGCTACTCAACATACAAATCGTCTAACCGATTGGTAGACTATACGGACATGCTTAAGCTGTTTGTAGAAAACTACGATCGTATCTGCCCGCCATTTAAGCTGGCTTTCTTAGATGAATCACAAGACCTTTCACCACTACAATGGGACATAGCTCATGCCATCGACAAAAAATCCGAACGTATGTACTGTGCAGGTGACGACGATCAAGCCATCTACCGCTGGGCTGGGGCAGACGTCGATCACTTCATTAACCTCCCAGGAGGCAGCGAAGTTCTCAGTCAAAGCTACAGGGTCCCTGGGGCAGTCCACCGTCTCGCTGAAACCATCGTCAACCGTATCCATCACCGTTTCCCCAAACAGTACAATCCCCGAGAAGAACAAGGAACCGTCCAACGAATCTCAGACATAAGAGCTGTAGATATGTCGGAGGGCTCGTGGCTCGTAATGGCTCAGGCCAATTACATGCTCACGGACCTAGCTTATGATCTTAAGTCTATGGGTTACTTGTTCGAGCGTAACGGCGCACGCAGCATTTCTAATAGTTTATCCACTGCGGTAAACAGTTGGGAGCGCGTGCGTAAGGGCGGTTTAATTCACGTAGCGTCCGCTCGTATAATTTATAAGTACATGTCTAGCAACGGTGCAAGAATCAAGCGCGGCAAGAAAAGAATAGTGGGTAAGGACGATGACCTGCTTTCTTTTGAAATGCTTGTAGAAAACCACGGCCTGTTAGCTACAGAGGACATGCCTTGGTTTGACGCGCTGGATAAGATACCCGCTAACGACACAATATATATCACTGCTCTATTGCGTAGGGGCGAGAAGTTTAACGCCGTGCCTCGCATTAGACTGTCCACGATCCACGGAACAAAAGGCGGTGAAGCCGAGAATGTTGTTCTCATTACTGATTTAACTCGCGCAGCCATGGACACACCGGGCGATGATTTGCACCGCGTATTTTACGTAGGCGTTACACGCACCATGGAAAACCTTTTTATTATTGAACCCGAAGATTTCTCTAGAGCTTATATCTTATGAAAAAACAAGACATCGATCCTATGTATTACAACGCCTGCTTATCCTGCGGTGATAAGAAAGCAACTGCCGTAGTAAACGTGCAGAAGAACGAAAGACTTGGTTGGTACTGCCCTAAGTGTCAGCATTTTTCAGAAGCGATACTCAGAGAGAAAATTTGGAGAGCCGCCAATGGCCAATAACAAATTACAGATGGCAATGTTTCCCCCTCAGTCCGACTGGCTGCCCCCGGAGCATCCGTTTCCTGACGCGGTGCTAGAAGCAAAAGAAATATCCATAGACGTCGAGACACGCGACCCGGACCTTAAAACGTTTGGTCCAGGGTGGCCGACTAAGAATGGTGAGGTAGTGGGTTACGCTATAGCCATACCCGGTTGGAAAGGTTACTTCCCGGTCAACCATCTTGGCGGCGGCAACATGGACGCCAGACAGATAAACAAATGGCTCAAAAAAGTGTTCGAAGCGCCAGGCGATAAGATTATGCACAACGCCCAATACGACCTTGGGTGGATACGTGCCATGGGTTTTGAAGTGAAGGGACGTGTCATAGACACCATGCTAACCGCAGCACTGCTCGACGAAAACCGTTTTAGCTACAGCCTTAACGCGCTGTGTTACGAGTACCTTGGCAAGACAAAGTCTGAGCAGACGCTAACGCAAGCGGCTGTCGAGTTTGGCGTCGATCCTAAAGGCGAGATGTGGAAGTTACCCGCTATGTACGTTGGCCCTTACGCCGAGGTCGATGCGGAGATTACATTAGAGTTATGGAACCACTTCAAGAACCTTCTTAACAAAGAAGATCTGTGGGACATTTGGAACCTCGAGACAGACCTGCTGCCTTGCTTAGTCGAGATGACAGAGAAAGGTATACGTTTCGATGTAGACCAGGCCGAGCGCACGAAGCAAGATCTAATGAAGCAAGAGAAAGAAGTCAGGAAACATATCAAACGGCTCGCGGGTCACGATGTAGAGATTTGGGCCGCAGCATCAATAGCCAAAGCGTTCGATAAGGTAGGCATAACCTACCCCCGTACGGAGAAAGGCGCACCGAGCTTCACGAAAACGTTCCTCAGCGAGCATCCACACGAGCTTGCACAGATGATTGTTCAGGCGCGTAACTTAAATAAAACCCAAGGCAGCTTCATTGACGGGCTAATTAAGCACGTAGCGCGCGACGGTAGGATACACAGTCACATTAATCAGGTGCGTTCTGATCAAGGCGGGACAGTCTCCGGCCGCATCTCTATGAACAACCCAAACATGCAACAAATCCCAAGTCGGGATCCTACTCTGGGGCCTTTGATCCGCAAACTGTTTCTGCCTGAAGAAGGTGAGCAGTGGGCGGCAATAGATTTCTCGCAGCAGGAACCACGCATCTTGACCCATTATGCAAAGGTGTTCGGCGACTACCGCAAGCTAAACATGCCGGGTGTCGAAGAGTTTGTTAAAGCGTACAACGAAAACCCAGACATGGACTTTCATACCATGGTCGCCGAGATGGCGGACATACCGCGTAAACAAGCGAAGGTCATTAACCTGGCGATGATGTACGGCATGGGAGCGCAGAAATTGGCGGCGCAGTTAGACATTACGTTAGATGAAGCCAAGGCCCTCGTTAAGAAGTACCACAACCGCGTTCCTTTCGTTAAAGGACTGACCCAGGGCATACAGAGGCACTTAGAAGATCCACGCTCTCCGGGCTCTATACGAAGCATTAAGGGGCGTAAGTGTCGCTTCGACTTGTGGGAGCCCGATAGCTTTGAAATGAACAAGGCCATGCCTTACGAAGAAGCAGCCGCGGCCTACGGACCAACAACCAGGCTCAAGCGTGCATTCACGTACAAGGCGCTAAACAGGCTCATACAGGCCAGTGCCGCGGATATGACTAAGCAGGCAATGTTGGACTGCTACCGGGCAGGGAAGACGCCTATGTTGCAAGTGCATGACGAACTGGCGTTTAGCGTTAAAGACAAAGAAGAGGCCCAGGGGCTATCCAAAATTATGACTAGCGCTGTAGAACTGGTTGTTCCAAGCAAATGCGACATAGAAATGGGCCCTAATTGGGGAGAATTTGTTGAAATTACTGAATAGTATTATATAATCTCATACATAAAGGTTGAGGAGAATGGTTTTGGATACAAACAAATGGAAATCAGTACTGCTTCCACGCGAAGTGTACGACCAGCTATACATCGTTTCTAAAGTAGAAGGGCGCACGCTTAGCGGGCAGCTCAGGCTTATCTTTGATTACTGGGTAGGGGAAAACCTTAGTCAGAAAGACAAAGCGTACCTGTTAGAAGAAATGGAAAACAAACGCATAGAAGAAGGTCGGCCTCGTCCGGAGTTCACAAGATGAGCAATTCAATTGAAGAGGGTCTCAAAGAGGCCCTTTTAAAGTTGAAGAGAGAAATGGACTCGGGAGAAGTTTCCCGGGATTCTGTCGATAAAGCTAAAGTTTGGTCAGAGATGATTAAGCTTAGAGAAGAGGTTAAGGGAAAGAATGAAAATAACAGTGGAGCTTGATGATACCGATATAGACGAGCTTATTTCTTTTATTCTTGAGTACAAAAAGTTAAAAGATAAGACTAATGAATCGTATCCTCAGAATTGTTCCAATCGAGCCAAAGGAGGTAAAGGTTAGCCGCATCAAAAGACTCTTCACATTCAGTACACAGTATTAGCTCAACTACCGGCATTTCGTCGGTATCACCGTTTACTACTTCTACGTAGGCTAAAAATCGTTTCTCACAACGCGGGCAGCAAAATAACTGCTCTTCGGCCTCAATCGTTAGCTCGTCTACCTCGGTACAACCAATCTCGGATGGTATCAATGGGGATGTCATAATGTCTCGCTATCCATTTAACAGAACGTTTCTCTACGTTCTTAGCGTATCTGACTGCTTCGACTATTTCAAAAGGATATTTCGCTGCGTGATGCTGTGTCATTAGTGTTCCCCTTCAATTTTAAAGCACACATAATATAAGAAAAACGTGTGAGAAACAACTTGATTTGCTTTTTTATATGATATTTAATGTGTACACACTCAAAGGAGAATTTTATGAAAGACTTAAAAACACTGTTAGATCAAGGATTTGATGACGTAGAGAACGTAAAAGAACTAAGAGAGATGTACAAAGAAGTTTGGAAGAAAGATATAAGAGCGATTGCATCTATGCTGACCGAGCATATTGATGACCCCGAATCATTGTTGAAGATGCTTGCGTATCACGTTCAAATGGCTCGCGAGGAAGGATTTCCCAAAGATCATTTTCATTAAAAACTGCACAAGTTTTTGTATTTAGACTTTTGTTGACAGTTAGGGTTTAAGCCATTAGCTTCAGAAGGGTAGTATCCCTTGAGAAGGACTTTTGCCCGCGGTTGAGCGCTCTCCCACACTTTGCTCCCGCGGGTTTTTTTTGCCTATGCCAAGACAACCTAAAGTAAAGCCAGAGTCGCAAGGCTCCCGATTATGCACTTCCTGCAACAAAGTTAAGATGCTGTCCCAGTTCGAGCATTTTAAAGAGGGGCAGGTACGGGGCGTCTGTCGGCACTGTGTGACCCTCCAAAGATCAAAAAAAACCTCGGCTACTCCTGAAGCCTACATCCGGGTCTTAAATACTCAGTTAAAATCTAGTCGGCTTAAACAGGGCGTCCAGTACGACTTAACTAACGACGAAGTACTAGATCTCTGGAATGCTCAAAACGGCAAATGCGCGCTTTCTGGCGTCATCATGACCCATCAAAGAGACGGCACCTACGGCGATAAAAAGCCAAAAGAATTCAACGCCTCGATAGACCGAATAAATCCTAAAGGCCCTTACGTACGAGAAAACGTACAGTTAGTCGCATCCAGGGTAAATCTGATGAAGCACACCTTGGGTCAGGATATGTTTATCTGGTGGATAAACAACATTCATGAGCATTTTGACAGAAAAATTACCCATGAGTCGTAAAACGTGGGTAAAAGGCCAAAAAAAACCCCACCAGAGGCGGGGTTCAATAAGCTTCAACCAAAACAATTAGCATAGATTGTTAACAAAAATGAGGGACCATTCCCTCACCGCCTAAAGTACTTAAACCACGGGTTGGGGTCAAGGTTATTCTGCTCCTTTGTCTTCCAGTTTTGGTTAAGTTGTTGGATTAGGTTCTGGCATTTGTCGCAGAAGGTGTTGCCTTTAGTTGCTCGGATCACCGCATGGCAGGACTCGCAGGGCTTTTGGTTGGTAATGCGTTCTTTTGTCATAGCACCCCCTTTTCTTTTAAGAATTTTCTGTTTGCCAAATGCGCCTCCTTTATCTTGACCTTACTTTGGCCGAAATAAGGCACGGCAAGTCTTTCTTTGACCAGAGCGGCGTTTATCGAGGTTTTCTCGGTTAGGAAGATTGTTCCAAGGTATCGTCCGAACTTTCCTTTTTCTTTGGTGGTGAGGGTGTATGTTCCTCCGACATGCAACGCCTCTTCGACAAACTCCTTCGCCAAGAGTCCGGCTGCTTTTTCTTCAGCATCTCGTGTGCGGCACTCTGGAGTATCAACACCGTACAAACGTATAGACTCATTGTGAATCCAGTGGCTAAAACCAAGGTCGATATCCAAAATAATTGAGTCACCATCAATTACCCTCACAATCTTGCAATTGTATTCGTACATGTTGCTTTTCCCGTTTAATGCGTCTTATAAGTTGCATTCCTACACTTTTATGCGGGTTGGTCTTCCACCGTCACGTCGGCTTCAGTTTCGATCCACACCTTTGCGCCGCAGGAAAGAGGCTTATCCGGGCTGTAGACCACGGCACTCGGCCCATGAACCACGACTTTGTTGCACTTGCGGTTTTCCTTGTACGTTTTGACGGTGAGTACGGGCAGGTCGGCCCCTTTGGCATTGGCGCGGATGTTGTGCTGATTAACGTGGATTCGAGTTTTCATCTGTCGGACTCTCTTGGTTAATTTCACGTTGTAGGTCGGCTTTGCGCTTTTCTTCCGCCTTATTCTTTTCAAAAATACGCGCCCAGTTTTCCCCAAAAGTCTTGGCGGGAATCAACTGCGGGCGTCTTTTGCTGCCTTTGCCGTTATCGGCGCGTGAAAACTTACTCATCAGAAGGGTATGTCCTTATCAAAGTCAGCTGGAGGGGTGGACGGAGTAACAGGTGCAGATTCCTTGGCCTTTACCGATAGGCTCATAAATTTCTTACCGCTGCCCTTGGCTTCTTTTATCCAGGCGTTGATCCAATACTCCTGGCCACTTACGTTGATGTTTCCGTTGTAGTCAGAATGCTTTTCGTTTTCCTTGCGTTCGTTACGGAAAAGAACTCCGCGGTTCGTGTCATCATAATCAGGCATTGTCCGCGACCCTCGCTATTTCGTCTGAGACTGCTTCGGCGATCAAAACGGCCTCACGGGCTAGGTCGTAACGGTTCGTGTGCTTACCGGACTCTACGAGCGCCTGGGCGATCATAAACACGTGGTTGTTAAAATCATCTATTCCTTTCATTTTATTCTCCGATTGTGGTGTAATTATTTCTACTTTAACTTATTATAAGATTGCATACAAATGAAGACAAGAAAATTTATTATCTACCCCGAATATAACCTCAAACAAAGCCAACAGAAAAAACTCGACCAGGACGTCGCCGCGTTTTTAAAGGCAGGGGGACAAATACAATACATCCCCGTCGGCGAAACACGCGATTTCGGCATCAACGACAACGACTACAAGAAAGTACTCCGAGCAAAACAAAATAACTAGCGCTCTATGAAGAATAGATGATTGCCAAGCTCACGCGTCACCTTCATGCCTGAAGACCACTCAGGGGCCACCTGACGCGTGTGGTAGTGCGTGGCACCTCCTACTATGTCCAAGGTCAGCGAAAGCCCTGCAACACGCATCGCCTTCATCCAGGCGCGATCGTCAAATACATATTCAGGCTTCCCATCACAGTAGAATGAGAATTGGCACTTGTGCCGCACAGGTAGACCCGCGGACCACGGCCCTTGCTTCACAACAGCACAGGCATCACTCGGGTACCGCGCGTCACGGATCCTGTTCAATACGACGTTGCCCACGGCCCACTGACCAAGAGAGCTTTCACCTCTGGATTCGAAGTAAATGGCGAGTGCTATACACATAAGCTGTTCCATGGGGCAGAGACTACTACAAAACGCCCTTTTATATATATAGGAAATATATTAGAAAAAATAAAAAAAAATAAAAAATAGGCGTAACCGGCGTAACCGGTGTAACTATGGCCTAGAGGCCACGTATTACGGGGACTTTGGTGGTTACACTAGGGCTACACTAGTTACACTAGTAGGTTTAGAGCCAAAATCTGTTATATACGAATTATATTGGTTTTTTTTTTTTTTCATTTCATCTCTATATATACAAAGGGCGATTGTTTGGTAACATCCCACCACATGAAGAAATCAACTTTAGTAAAAGCAGCATACGTAGACCCGGACAAGCCTAAACGTAAGGTAGGTAGACCCCGAGTTAACGAAAATAGCCCTCTGTCTCGCAAGCAAGAGATCTTTGTTAAGACCTTGGTGAGTAAGGACGGGCAGATAACTAAGCGAGATGCGGCTATCGAAGCAGGCTTTCCTGCCAGCTCGGCTCATCAACGTGCTTATGAGATGACTAATGCGTCTATCTGTCCTCATGTCGTTAAAGCTATTCAGGAGTACAGGGCGGAGTTAGACCGTAAGTACGGTATTGATTACAACCGCCATGTCCGAGACTTGCAAAAGATAAGAGATGCCGCGTTCGCTGATAAGAACTACTCTGCCGCAGTAATGGCTGAATATCGCCGCGGACAGGCTCAGGGAAACATTTACATCAATAAGTCTGAAATCCGCCATGGTACAATCGATTCCATGTCGAAAGAGGAAGTATTGAAGGCTTTAAATGAGATCAGAGGACAGCTTAATCCCGTGGGAGGAACCATCCTCGACCACGAAGAAGACCAAAACGAAGAAGAAATCGACGGAGAGCGGCTTTTGGTCGCTGCTGAAGAAATCGATAGCTCGTCACAAGCCTCAATGGAAAACGACTAGGTTAGAGTCCTGGGCTATGCCAGGGGTGCCGGATGTTTTGGTTGCGGATACCTCTGGTCGATTCCATTTAATTGAGCTTAAGAACTGCAAAGGTAAAGCAGTTAAGCTCAGTCCCCATCAAGTCAGTTTCCTCTCAGCTCATTCGGACTCTCTGGTTTGGTTGTTAGTCCGATACACCCCTGCTTCTGCCCCCGATCAATACTATCTCTACCGCGGTGACCAAGCGCCTGAAGTTCAGCATGACGGTCTTCGAGTAGAATCTCATTTAACTGATTTTAGTCTTGAGCCAATATTAAGGTTGATTGATACACACCAATAAGGTATATAATCTCATACGAGGTATTCGCAATGTTATTGTCAGATGCAAAGAAACAAATAATGCAGTGGTTGCAGGAAGGCGTTAAGTGGCGTCGCGACATGGCGGAAGACCGCTATTCTAAATGTTTAGATTGTCCTCATTTTCGTAAGAAAATAGATCAGTGCGCAAAATGCGGATGTTATATGCCAGCCAAAGTCTGGTTGGCTTGGGCAGAATGCCCCGAAGGCAAATGGGGTTCAGTGAAGGAAGAGTGAAAATGAAAGATTCTTTAGATGCAGATTTAGATCGATGGCAGGACGAACAGGACGAGGACTATAAAGACCCGTACGAACTCAAGCGCGAGCGAGACGAGTATTTAGCCGACAGCATGGATTATGAGGAAGAGTAATGTTTCTGTTTTTTTGGTTGGAAAAGAAAATCCGTGGCGGCAGTATTGAGCAGACCCTTGAGAAGATGAAACAAGAGCAATTAAAAAAAGGCTTGCACTACACACAACAATCGCATATAAAGGGGTCTCAACCCAACAAAACTGAGGAGCAAGTTTGATGGATATAGATAAAAAAACGAACGTAGCCAAAACTGACGGATGGGAAAGACGAAAGCTGTCCGTGGCGGAGTGTTTGAAAAACCATATTGAAGATCTTGAATACCAACTTGTGGATCTGCACGAATGTTTTGAGAAAGGCGTAAATTATCTCACGTGCGGTACGCCTTGGTTTGCAGATACCGACGAGGCTTGGGATTACATTAACGAAGTTAAAGAAACTTACCGAAAACATACTGGCGTTAAATATGGGGATTTACACGAATGATTACTCACCGATGGACTGTAACAGCTATAGATTATGCACCCACAGAAATTGAAGAGGCGGACTCTGATTTAAAAGAAAGGAGAGCCGCTGCACTCCGACATTGGGAGCGATGTTTTCTCGATGGGACGGTAGACGATCAGCACGCCGAATTTATAGCGGGTATATTAGCTAAGGCAAGGGAGGAAATAGAATGATTAATTATCGCGTTGAAGTAGTTCAAACTAACGTGTTTTACATCGAGGCCGAGTCGCATGAGGAAGCGATCAGAATTGCTTCTGAAGATTATATTTGGGACGAAAATCAAACTAGTCCCGATACGTATAATGTTTGCATCAGCGCCGATTGGAGTCACGTGTAATGCCTAAATACAATCATATGCTAGACATAGCTTTCGAGGTTATTTCTGAAAAAGAAGACGGTAGCGACATAACGCCGGAGCAAATTAATTTAGCCATTAAAAAAAGACTCGAATCGCTTTCTGAATTTAATGAATATGACCTAGGCGGGGCTATCGGTTTCTGCGACACTTACGAAGTATAAGCAAGTTTTTAGGTATTGACACCACATAAAAACCGTATAATAATAGCCTCAACATCAACCAAACGGGAGTTTTAACAATGATGATTGCAACCGATAGGCAGATCAAACTTAGCACCATGACCGGCAAACTCACCGGTTTTAAGGCTATTAATACTAATACTGTGACTAATGAATTTTGTCAGAAAATGAATAAGACAGAATCTATTTGCGGATCATGCTATAGCATGGCAATGCTTCAAGGGTCGCGAAAGAACTGCCAACCCGCTTGGCAAAATAATAGCGAAGTCCTAAGCCAGGCATCGTTAACGGCTAGGCAATTGCCGGTAATAAATGAGCGCTATTTTAGATTCCATGGGCATGGCGAGTTAATCAACGCGACTCATTATCAGAACCTATGCCGCATTGCCGAGCATAATCCGGCGACTACTTTCGCGCTTTGGACTAAGCGCCGAAACTTAGTTAAAGGAAATAAACCCGCTAATCTAATTTTGATCTACAGCAACCCTACTGTTGATCGCGTAATGAATAACCCGCCGAAAGGATTTGACAAGGTATTTAATAACGTGGCATCCCCTCGCACTAATGAGAATTGCACCGGTCAAAAATGCGCCGATTGCTTAGCGTGTTACCGCTTCGAAGGGTCATCAGTAATTATTGAGCGCGTTAAAATTAGGCATTGACACCACATAAAAGCCGTATAATAATGACCTCTCAACCAATATAAACGGGAGTTAATAAAATGGATATACATTGCAGACACTGTGGCGAACCTTGGGACTTAGGCACGCTTCATGAATTTGGCGACTACAATCGCCGCGCTAAATTATTCGCAAAATTTGGCTGCAACGCTTTGATGGATGATGGCGACCTTGCCGAACCTTGCACCATGCCTTGTATTGACGAAGGCATTGCCGAAGCCAGCGGAGTATTGCAAGACGACTCTCCGCACCCCGACGACTGGCTAGGCGCTAGTGATTTGTTAATGATGCTCGAGGAGCTTTAAATATGTATTACATATCTAACCTTGAGAATAATTGCGCGTTGTCTGTTGTAAAAAAACGCTTAGGCGATTTTAAGGGAACCGAGGGCGAGCAATACCACGTTAGAACCTCGCGAGGTTTACCCAAGGGCGGCTCGTTCGTGCCAATCTACATTTTTGAGAACGGCAAGCTTAGGCGTTGTCCTAACCGAAGCTGGTCAATCTTCAACTTGTTTTATGGCATCGGCAATTAACAGTGAAATACCGCGCCGTGGGGCGCGGGGAGTCAAGCAAAAGTTTTTCCCCGTGGTTCGTGAACCGTGGGGCGTGGTGCGCGGCGAAAGGGTCGCGTTTTTTTGCAGCTTGGGGCGCGCGCCGTGACGGGGTCGCGTTTTTTCCCAAAATTGTGATTTTGGTGTTGCTTGTGCGAGTTTTATGTGTAACGATTCAACCTCCACACATTAACGGGAGTTAAAAAAATGAGATTGATAACACGCGAAATAGAGTTAAAACTGAAGAAAAACATGGCGCTACCCGAAGGGGAGCGCGTGCCGGTGCTTAAGATTTTCGGCGGCGGCGCTTGCACGTGGCTGATCAGCGAAAAGGAAGGCGATATACTTTTCGGACTGTGCGACCTTGGACTCGGCGGCGCCGAGCTTGGTTATGTATCGTTGAGCGAACTCGAGTCGCTCAAGTTTCCGCCGTTCGGTTTAGGCGTGGAGCGTGATTCGTGGTTCGAGGCTGACAAAACGTTGAGCGCTTACGCTGACGAGGCGCGCGAGCTTGGGAGGATTGCAGCATGAGAGGGTACATTTGTTTCCACCAACCTAGCGGTCGGCGCGTTGAGGTTCGCGCCGATTCTTCTTTCGCCGCGCGCAATGAGGGCGCGGCGCTTATGAAAGTTAAGCAGCTAGACGTCTACGCCATTTTGGCAGAAGACGAGAACGGGGAGGCCGTGGTTCATTCCACGGCTGCGCTGTAATGCGCGCGCTTTTCATCATCGGCAATGTCCTCGGGACGATTGCCTTTTTTGCGGGGATATACTCCCTGGTCTTTTTTGGTCTGCTATTGTGAGACCATCACCGAACACCGGACTCCACGCCGGTTAATCGTGAGCCGTGGGTCGGGGGTTTCTCTCCCGTTATCCTCGGCGCGCGGCGCATGGTGCCGAGCCTCGTAAGGGGCTCGGTTTTTTTTATGCTTGCATTACACACAGCAATCGCATACTATTTACACATGGACGCAATTCAGCGTTCGCAATCGTGGAGATTAGAAAATGAGTGAAATAGAATCAGCAATCGAATCCTTTGTTAGCAGCGAAGTGGAATCTAGCATTACGCAGCATTGTCTGGCTTCCGAGCAGTATGCCGAAGAGTATGCAGACTCTGAGATCGCCGACTTGCGCGGCGATCTCGAAGACCAGATTGGCGAGCTTCAAAGTCGCATCGAAGCCCTCGAAGAAAAAGCAGAGGCCGCAGCGGAACCCGATCTAATCCAAGAACTGGTCGACTCGGTCGAAGTAAAAGAAGAGCCAAGACCCGTGAACCAGATCGATTGGGTCATGACCCATCACGGTTTGATTGCGGGATACGATTCGAAGTCCATGCTCGAGAGTTATGTTCGGTCTTTGTTACCTGCTGACTATACTCATCAGGCCGAGATGATCATCGCAATGACACTGACCACGGCGCGCAATATTATCAACAAGAAACTGGAGGCCGAATCATGAGCACGGTTATCACTGGTGACGACACTATCCTGTTTTCAATCATCGCCCTCGAGTCCGCATTGCGGCTCGAGGTCAAGGGCATGAAGATGAGCATGGGGCGCAGCGCTTACGCGATTGTGAAAGCGCGATACGGTTTGAAGGGAAACAAGAAGCAAGTCCTCGAGCAGTTCAACGAGATAGTCAACGGGCTGCGCGAAGAGCGCGGCCTCCCTGTAAAAGAGTTGCAATCCACATAATATTCACATACTATTAACACATGGCCTCACTTCAGTGGCCATGTATCGTGGAGATATCAAGATGATCAAGAATACCGAAGTTAAGTACACTCGCCGTGAAGCAAAGCTCATCGCTCAAATTCTGGACGCCGCGCGTTCAGAATTCTATAAAGATGAGTCTGATCGCTCTGGCTCGTTTAAGTACTTCAATGCAAAGGACGTGGAGCATTTCCAAGCGCTTAGCTCCGCTTACTACACCACCAAGATCACCAGTCTGGCGCTGACACTCACCGAGGGCGAAGAAGACTAGCCCGCAGCCGAAACCGAAAAGCCTCGACAATGTCGGGGCTTTTTTTTGCCTGCCGTTTGGGGCAGGCGCTTACTGGAACGGTCGGTTAGGTCGCACCCCTAGCAGAAATTTTTCGCGCGCGCAAGTCTTGCACACGCCCCCCTAGTGCCTTCCAACGGTCCAGGGGAACCTGGAAGGGGGGCGTGTGCAAGTAGGAATAGAGTCCCGGAATAGAGGCTAGATGGAATGTTGTAAGGGAAGCTTGTTTGTCTGTGTCGATTGTAGGGGGTGGCGTCGGTGAGACAGGAGCTTGGCCATGTTTGTCACAAACAATACAGCTCAAAAATATTATTAAAAAAATTTACAAAAAAAGTACGCATGGTATAATAATATCTCATAAAAAGGAGGCATAAAATGAATGATGACAAACCTTTGTTAGCAGATGGATTCGACAGCGCTGTCTTGGGCCTGAGCCGTGGCACGTTAGGCGCGGACATTGCGGTGTACAGCATAGACCGTTGTATTGATATTCTGGTCAAACGAGACGGCATGTCGGAGGATGAAGCGATTGAGTTTATGAATTTCAATGTTCTGGATGCTTATATGGGTCCCATGACGCCTATGTTTGTGTACGAGATGGATGCTGCGGCGATAAATGAGTATGCTGATGCGGTCTAGGAGTCACGGCCCGCGGGCCATGGGAGGTAGTTAATGTCGCAATTATCGTCGTCTATGGACGAGCAGGTTCTGAAGTTAGAGCTACGTTTGGCGCAGTTGGAGCGTTTGGATGCGTGCCGGGGTGGGTTTTTAGATTTTGTAAAGGCGGTGTGGCCTGAGTTTATTGCAGGCGAGCACCACCGGATAATTGCGGAGAAGTTGGAGCGTGTGGCGAGTGGTGAGTTAAAGCGTTTGATTGTGAACATGCCCCCTCGTCATACGAAGAGTGAGTTTGCGAGTTTCTTGTTTCCGGCTTGGATGGTTGGAAAGAATCCTGCGATGAAGATTATCCAGGCGACGCACACCACGGAGCTTGCTGTTGGTTTTGGTCGTAAGGTTAAGAATCTTCTGGAGCGGGAGGATTATCTTGAAATATTTCCTGATGCGAAGTTGGCGGCGGATTCTAAGGCCAGTGGTCGATGGGATACTGCTCGTGGTGGCATGTATTATGCTGTTGGTGTTGGTAGTAACCTCGCTGGTCGCGGTGCTGATTTATGTATTATTGACGACCCGCACTCTGAGCAGACCGCTATGTCGAATGCTGGATTCGATGATGCGTGGGACTGGTACACAGGTGGACCAAGACAGCGTTTGCAGCCGGGAGGATCGATAGTATTGGTTATGACGCGGTGGGCGGAGAAGGATTTGACGGGTCAGTTAGTGCGTCAGATGGCCCGCGACCCCAAGGCGGACCAGTGGGAGGTGGTCGAATTCCCTATGGAGCTGCCTTCTGGCGACCCGGTTTGGCCTGAATATTGGTCTTTAGACGATTTAACGGCGGTCAAGGCATCTATTCCGCCGGGTAAGTGGAATGCGCAGTATCAACAGCAGCCTACGGGCGATACGAACGCAATCTTGAAGCGGGACTGGTGGCAGATTTGGGAAAGCGACAAGATACCTAAGCTTGAGTACGTTATTCAGAGTTACGACACGGCGTTTAGTAAGAAGGAGACGGCTGACTACAGCGCCATTACGACGTGGGGTGTTTTCTATCCGGACGAAGGGACGCAGCCTAATTTAATTTTGTTGGATTCGAAGAAGGGTCGGTGGGATTTTCCGGAGCTAAAGCGTATTGCGTACGAGGAATACAAGTTTTGGGACCCTGAGACGGTCATTATTGAGGCGAAAGCCACGGGTATGCCGTTGACGCACGAATTGCGCAATATGGGAATTCCTGTGGTAAACTTTACGCCATCTAGGGGTAATGATAAGGTATCCCGTGTAAACAGCATCTCTCCGCTTTTAGAAAGCGGCATGGTCTGGGCTCCTGACACTCAGTGTGCGCATGAACTCATAGAGGAATGTGCTGCGTTTCCTAATGGCGAGCATGACGATTTGGTGGATAGTACCACACAAGCGTTGATGCGTTACCGCCAGGGAAACTTTGTACAGCTCCCGTCTGACGATTGGGAGGCCGAAGACCTTGGCCCACGGGCCTTCCGTTACTATGGGTAATTTTGCATGGGCACTGCTGTAGATAAAAAACAGAATACTATGGTATTGACCTCTCAGGGGTACATGCCATATAGCCAAGCGCAAAGTGCAGGTTTAGCCAACCAAGACGTGCAAGCCGTTAGTGATGCAATGGCTTCCGACGCCCGACTTTCCCAATTAGAAGAAAACGTCCCCTCAAACGTCACGTTTACCGTAGATGACTACCTCCAAGGCATTGACGCCTCTGACGGTATTTCCCAAGACGAAACCAAGTTAGCGTTTGATTTATTAAGCACTAACGCGGTAACCGTGGCCGACATAGAGGCCGCGACGGGCATTCCTGCCAGCGCCATACAAAGCACCTACGATGGAATAGCCGCGGCCAACGCAGCTCAAGCGGAAGCCGATTTGGCGGCAGAGATAGCCGCGGCCGACGCAGAAGAAAGACGGGTTACCGGAAGTTTGAACGAGTTCGGTGAAACGTATGCCGAGGAGCAAGCTCGCTTGGCCTCGGAAAGATCGGCGGCGAACGATGCGATAATGAAGAAAAGAGCAGACGATGCGGCCGCCTTAGCAGAAGAAGTTGCGGCTCGTAACGCTGAAACACAAACTGCGGCAAACAGCCCGGAAGCGGCTGACACACAAGCCAAAGAAGATGATTTTGACACAAAGGTCAATGCGGCGGGGGGCGTGACTCCTGGAACGATAGGCGAAGTGATTGAAATAGCGCTAGAGGTTTATGGCGATGATTCTCGCGGTGTTGTAAAAGTTATTTCCGAGTCGCTAAAGGGCGGCTTGACCATGAAGGATCTTGAGGAGGCAACAGATCTTTCTGGCGATGAGATTATGGCTGCGGCAAAAACCGCGGCCAACGACCCAGACAAGTCTTTAACGCCGGGCGAGATACTAAGCGGCGCCGCTAACACTGTTTACGATATTACAAACAAGGTTGTTGAGATTGTAGAGACCGGCTTGGAAGTTACGGGCATAGAAAAAGTTATTGATACTATAGGTAACACGGTTTCTAAAATAGTGGGATTAGACCCTAACCAGACGCAAAAAGTTCTGGTAGTTAACCCTGTTACGGGGCAGGTCACGGTGCAAGCGTCAAATCAGCCGCAAGGCGGTATTTTAGGCTCTTTGCCCCAAAGCCCTTATGTCCCTATTGGTAGCACGAGCGGCGGCACAACTTACGGTATAGATGCTGAAAATGCCGTAATAAATGTTGTTTTAGGCAAGATTGTAACTAATGGCGGTCTTGACCAAGGTGACACAAAAAGCGTAATAGGTGCGGCGGTTGAAGATGTTACAGGCGTTCCTATGGAAACGACCGTAGGCATAATCAATAGTGCCGAGGATTTAATAAAAAGCACGGTAAAAACGGTTAAAGACAGCGGTGTTCTTGCGGGTAGCGGAAATCGTCAAGACGACGAGGAAGCGGCAGCGGAAACTACGGGTTTTGACGTAATTACCGGCGGAGATGATAATACTACTATCACCGGCGGCACTGGAAACGACACGATTACCGGCGGCACTGGAAACGACACGTCCACTTCTGCCACCGACGGATTGATGGGTCCTTTTCAATTAGACGAAGACGGAAATACTATACTGCCTTCATCGAGCACTTCAAACACCACTCTTACTCTTGCGCCCACCGTCACGGCTAACACGCCTTGTCCTACTCCTGGAGACGTACGAGACCCGAATACCTTAGTTTGTTCTACACCTGTAGTGGGCCCTGGGCCGTGTCCTAATGAGGGTGACATACGCGACAAGAACGGAAACTGCTACACTCCGGGAGTTAGCGGTCGTACTACGGTAGACGAAGATTTGACCGTGGCGGATGTCACGGCTAACACGCCGTGTGATAACGCGGATGAAGTAAGAGACCCTGTGACTTTAGTCTGTGCCAAGCCAACGGGCACAACCACAGGTGGCGGTGGCACTACAATAACGTGCCCGGACACTTACAATAACGCCGGAGACGTAGTAGCCGACATATCTTTGTGCGGCGGCTTAAAATCAACAAGTACAGTGGTAGACGAAGACGAAGATAAAACGGTCGTCGTAGATGGAGTAACTAACGTGGTTAATTACGTATGTAGTGAAGAAGGTGCGGTATATAACCCCGTTACGGAAAGGTGTGAAAAAACCACTGACACTGTAATAAACGATTTCACGGATAGAACTAACGTGTCTTGTTCAGCCGAAGGCGCTGTCTACGACGCGACGATGAATGACGGACAGGGTGGTTGTTATATAGACAATAGCCGAGTAATAGAAGGGGCAGAGACACGAGGAGAAGTGTCTTGTTCAGCCGAAGGCGCTGTCTACGACCCGACGATGAATAACGGAGAGGGCGGTTGTTATATAGACAATAGCCGAGTAATAACGGAAACAATAGATAGAACAAACCTTACTACTAACTACGTTTGTGAAGAAGGGGTTTTAGACCCGGTAACAAATAAATGCGTTAACACTGTTACCGGAGATGTGATCAACAAAACCATTTGTGATGATGGCTCTGATCCAGATGCGAATGGAAATTGTTTAGTAACAACCACGTTAGACACCACCACTACTACCTTATGCGACGACGGACAACCGCCTGATCCTGAAACAGGCTGCGCTAGAACTATTTACATGGACACCACTACAAATACAATATGTCCGGAAGAAAGCTATAAAGGTGAAGATGGGCGTTGTTATAACGATGTCACCGGGGAAGTGGTACAAAATAATATCTGTCCCGCGGGAACCACGTACAATGAAACTAGCGGTCAATGCGAGTATTCTAAGTATTTTTGTCCCCCTGGTTTTACTTTTAATATTCTTACCAGCCAATGTGAGCCGGATGACGAGAAAGAAGAAACAACAGGCGGCATAACAACATTAGCTACACCTGACTTAAAAGTTCCGGGACGAGGGGACTTTGTTACGGCTGACGACGTTTTGGTTGAAAACACCGGCGACGTGGGTGGAATTTACTCTATACTACCCGCTCCTGTCCGTGAGCCGTTCTTGGCGGGCCGTAGACAGCAAGATATCCGCAACGTAGCGGATACGGTAGGTATTCAGCAAGGCGCGGAATTAGAGCAAGATCAGGCGGCTGTAGACCGGTTTGCAGGATACGCGAACGCATTTGACGTAGGCGCTCCCGAGCTATTGGATATTTCTGGCGTACTGCCTGGCGATCTTCCGGCTTACGAAGAGAAGTTTAATGTACAGTTCCCTGAATTTGGAATTGCTCCACCGGTTCGTCCTGACGAGGACCTGTTCCCTATTGCTGGGGCAAGGTTTGACCCAACTACCTATACGCCTACTGCTATGGCGGCGGGAGGCGTGGTTGAAAAAGAAAACGGCATAGAAAGTTTAATGGATCGCCGTCAGCAAGCAGTGAATCGTATGTTAATTAAGCGGGCAGGGTCTTATTTTGGCAGGTAATCATCGCGCTAGGCTATTTAAAAAGCCGCAAAGTCCTTACCATTTTGACAAAGGCGGTATCGTAACTCGAATTATTAACGAGGGCGCGGAGCGTCTGGGTTTTGACGATGAGCGCCAGATAGACATTACCCGTGAAGCGGTGGAATTGACCAATCAAATGGTAGATGCCGGTCTAGTTGACCCTCAGTTCCGAGTTAAGCTGCGTATGCCTACTTCAGGTGAGCCTTCTACACGGCAGAACACCGGTATTGAAGGTGACGAAGAAGTTTTTAACGCGGTTAATCACGCGTTGTTTTCCTACCATGCCGGTAAAAGCCCTTTAGCACGTGCCGGTTCACAGGCTAAGGAGATTTACCAAGGCATACGTCTAGCGGGCGCGGGCAAAGACCCGGGGTCCGAGAGCCTTGATTACTTCAACAACATGTTTGGTTTTGACTTAGCGCGTCAGGGTTTAAGTCCGGAAGAAGCTAAGAACGCGATCATCGACAACATAGCCAATATAGATAACAAGGGTGCGCTGTCTCGGTTGAGAGCGGGTGAGCCGTTGGTTGCGGGTAAAGACCTGAGCCGCACGGCTGAAGACATTCGTGGGTCTGGTCCGGACGTAAGTGCCTTTGACGTGCTTGCTGGGGTGCAGGGTCTTAAGGACGGAGGCCCGCCCGAAAAAGTCCCGGCTTCTTTCTTAGACGGCCGTGGTAATTTTTATGGCACTTCTAACGAGCGACCGCGAGTAGACACCGGCGAGCAAAACTTAACCCTTCAGAAAAGATTAGACCAAGCTACTCCTTTAGAGCAGTACGCTTTTGAAGTGCTAGGGTTAGAGCCGGGATTAGATAGAGCCATGTTTCTTCCGGAAGCAGACCGTAGGAGCGGCTCGCAAGAGTTGGCGGTTCCGGGTTTAGCGTACGATATGTTAAAAGCTATGTTGGCCCCCGGCGCGGCTCTCAGCGGTAGACAAATCACGCCGGAAGAGACTATTGAGCTTGCCATGGAAACAATGGGCAGCGGCGCGGCCATGCCCGGCGTAGATATCGGTGCAGACGTCATGGCCGGTATGGCGGCTAAGCCCAAGGGCGGCGTGTTTGCTCCCATGCGTCCCGACGAGGACCCGTTTAGTCCTGAGTTTACAGGGCTGCCCTCTCACCTTGCCGAATCGGGGGCCGAAACCATTCCAGCTAACTACGCGAATACCTTAATTAATGTAAACGATATGGACGAAGAGCTGGCAATGGGCGTTTCCAAGCGAGCTGAAAACTATTTTAAAAAGCTTTACGGCACGGGAGAAGACCCCATACGTATTAAGATTTTAGAAGGAGATATTACCCCCAACTTTTCAGAACAATTAACGCCTGAGCTGTTGCAAGAAGCAAGAGATGACTACGCTAGTTTTAAGAAAGGCGGACCAAGGGTAACACCTGCATTAGACGCGTTTGAATTTTTATATGACAAAGCTTCCGGTATAAGAAAGGAAGTGAATTATGATGCTTTGGACGTCAATGATATGGACCCCGCCCAAACAATAATAAATTCAATGATTGACGAAGGTGTTCCGTCAGAGCTAATTACCCCGGGACGTGAATCATATGAAAAGTTAATGAACAGACTTGCGAGAGAGGAAGGACTTGACCCTGATTCCATGTCATATTCGGATTACCAAAACTACGTCCGCGATAAGGCCTTAAGTCTAGGCTATAAATCCGGCATTAGCCTTACTGGTCGTGGGCCCAATGATAACATGGGGAACTATGAAATGGATGTAGAGGAATATACCCCGTTTTTAGACAACCCCTCTATTTCTAGAGCGTTAGAAACGGGAGAACCTATTTATGATATAGACCCGAGTGAGGTTAAAGAAGGACTTTTAGGTTTTCTAATTCCCGAGCAGTTATCTGAGGGGATAGCCACCATCCCGCCTAATAAACTTAAAAACATGTCTTTCCCGGACATTATCGCAAATAGTCAAAAAAGCGGTGAGGCTAAGGAAATTTTTGAAGTTAAAAATGTAGCGGAAAGATTAAAAACTTCAAGCGAGAAGCCTTCCCCTGATTTTTTATTGAAAAAAGGCGTGGAAAAAGTAGACGATTTTGGTAACGAGGGCTGGTATAGAATAACTAAACCCGTCTACATGCTGCTTGAAGGACTTTTGATGGACCATTCTGTCGGCCGTTATTATGATCAAAAAGACTACAATCTTGGCGGACCAAAAGCTATAAAGTCGGGAAAAGCTAGAATTTTCTCTTTACGCAACAATCAAACAGGTGAACCACGATTAACGGTGGAAATGAACTTCGAAGACCCAGACAGGCCGAAGCCTACCTGGAACCAAATTCACGGGCCGCGCAACACGGACATAGAAGCTAAAGACTACGATAAACTGTTTTCGCTTTTAGACGAAGTAGGTGTATTTGTCGAGGACACGCCGCGTTACTTGCGAGAAGCTTACAAACAGTACAAAGAAACGGGTGTATCAGGTATGGGTGATTACTTTGGACCTCCCGATGTATAATATGTTCCACGTGGAACATTAACAAACCGCAAAGGTAACTAAAATGGCAAACGGTGACAACATAACTCCAATGGTAGAGCGTCGGGAAGACCCGATAGAGCTAACTATTGAGGATCAAATGGACATTGCCGCGCCTAACGCTATGGAGCGCATGCCTAGCGAAGGTATGGACATAGAAATCATTGAAGACGAAGACGGTGGAGTGCTCATAGACTTTGACCCCTCTATGCGGGACATAGACGAAGGCGACTTTAGCCGTAACCTTGCCGAGGAAATGGACACCGGGTTCCTGGGTTCTATAGCTAACAATCTTATGGGCGAGTACGACTCTAATAAAGCGTCACGTCAAGATTGGGAAGATGCGTACCGTAATGGCTTAGACTTGCTAGGTTTCACGTACGAGGAGCGCACACTTCCTTTTAGAGGCTCCACAGGCGTCACACACCCTCTTTTAGCCGAAGCTGCGACTCAGTTCCAAGCTCAAGCGTTTAACGAGCTGCTGCCCCCGGACGGCCCTGTACGCACATCTGTACTAGGCGCGCCGACCAGGGAGAAAGAGCAACAAGCTCGTCGTGTTAAAGAGTTTATGAATTACTACATTACTAATGTAATGGAAGAGTACACGCCTGATTTCGATCAAATGTTGTTCTTTTTGCCGTTGGCGGGGTCTACGTTTAAAAAAGTTTACTTTGATGAAGCCCTAAACAGAGCGGTAAGTAAGTTTGTGCCCGCAGAACATTTAGTGGTGCCTTACGAAACGTCTAGCCTGGAGAGCTGCCCGTGTATAACACACGTGTTATCCATGCCTTTAAACCAATTGCGCAAGTTACAGGTGTCTGGTTTTTACTTAGACGTCCCCGTCTTGCCTGGTCAGAATACTTCTAGCGAGTTAGAAGACGAGCAAGACCATATTCAAGGTATGCATGCCTCAAATATTGATTATGACGTTACTTTATTAGAATTCCACGTAGAGTTAGACCTTGAAGGGTTTGAAGACACGGATGAAGAAGGTGAAGAAACAGGCATAAAACTGCCCTATATCGTCACAGTGGTAGAAAACAGTGGAACAGTGCTTTCTGTCCGTCGAAATTACGCAGAAGATGACGAAGATCGTAAGAAAGTACAATATTTTGTGCATTATAAGTTCTTACCCGGCTTTGGCTTCTATGGTTTAGGCTTAATCCACACCATAGGCGGTCTTTCTAGAACGGCCACAGCGGCGCTTAGGCAGCTTATTGATGCGGGCACATTGTCTAACCTTCCTGCGGGCTTTAAAGCGCGTGGCATGCGTATACGAGACGATTCTGAGCCCCTACAGCCCGGAGAGTTCCGCGATGTAGACGCTCCCGGCGGAGCAATCCGAGAAAGTTTGATGCCCCTTCCGTTCAAAGGCCCCGATACGACTTTATTCCAACTATTAGGCTTTGTGGTCGATGCGGGTAAGCGGTTTGGAGCTATTACGGACTTAAAGGTAGGCGATGGCAACCAAAATGCCGCGGTTGGTACAACGGTAGCCATGCTTGAACAGGGTAGCCGCGTGATGAGCGCGGTACATAAACGCCTCCATTACGCCATGCGTCAAGAATTTAAACTTTTGACACGTGTGATGCATGAATCTCTGCCCCAGGAATATCCTTTCTCGGTAGAAGGCGGTGATGAGACGGTTATGGCGTCTGATTTTGACGATCGTGTAGACGTAATCCCGGTTTCAAACCCTAACATCTTCTCTCAAGCTCAGCGTATTGCCTTGGCGCAATCTCAACTACAAATGGCCACGCAAGCGCCTGAAATGCACAATATGCATGAAGCGTTCCGCCGTATGTATGACGCTTTAGGCGTAAAAGACGTAGATAAGTTGTTAAATCAGCCTAGTACGGAACAACCGATTCCTAAAGATCCGGCTCAGGAACACATCGATGCATTGGAAAATGTTGATATGAAGGCGTTTGATGGTCAGAACCATGACGCGCATATCATGTCGCATTTGTTATTCAGTGCCTCACCCATTGCCGCACAGACGCCTTCGTTAATTATGGCTTTGCAAAAGCATGTAACGGAGCACGTTAAGATCAAGTCTGAAGAAATGGCCATGATGCAATTTATGCAGCAAAGCCAGGGACAACCGCCTAACGATGATCAAATGCTCGAAATTGAGATGATGATCGCGCAAAACATTGCTCAAGAGTTGCAAGCCTTGCGCCAACTGAGCATGCAGATAGCCGGTCAAGGTCAGCAACAAGAGCAAGGCCCGGATCCGTTAATCGCGCTCAAAGAGAAGGAAATCGGCATTAAAGAGCAAGCGACTATGGCGGATATCCAAGAGAGTCAAGCTAAGCTAGACTTAGAGCGACAGAAGATGATGGAACGTAGTCGTCAATTTGACGACAGGCTACAAAGTCAGGAACAAATGACGGCCGAACGATTAAACGCCCAGGCTCAACGTGAGCTATTACGATTACGTGCAAACAGAGGAAATTAACCATGAGAACAGTAAAAGTTAACGGAACGGCCCCCGGAAAAGCACCTAAAGCCACCAATTATGCGGATATTAAAGGCCAAGGCCGTATCCCGTACGCCAAAGCTACCGCGGAAAAAACACCGCAAACTGCGACAGGCACTGTAACTAAAGGCACTAGCCGTGGCATGGGTGCTATGTTACGTGGCGGTGAATTCACCATTTGTTAGGAGAGAACTATGCCTTTAATGCGTGGAAACAATCCTAAACAGATTAGTTCTAACGTTCGAAAGCTTAAGAAAGAGGGGTATCCACAGGATCAATCTGTGGCTATTGCTTTGGCCAAGGCGGAAGGACCTCGTAAAATGTCTAATGGTGGCGCGTTAAAAGCGTTTAGTCCCATTGTCATCCGTAAACAACGTTTCCAAGGGGTGTTCTAGCCCCTTTTTGTTCCTAATTCCCAAAGTATACGATATACTCCGATGATATAGGATTTTCCTATACGGAGGAGATATGGAGGACATTTACATCGTTCAGTTTATCCAAAGGATAATCAAAGAGCGCAAAAGTAACGTGTTAGACCTACTCGAAAATAATGGAATAAATTCAATGGAACAA
>Ga0181390_1000182_pt1 | contig 26661 bp, 23 predicted proteins | sample 13SPOviralmetaG_FD_130085 | JGI IMG/M metagenome (GOLD analysis project Ga0181390, IMG submission 130085) | Marine viral communities from the oligotrophic San Pedro Time Series (SPOT) site, San Pedro Channel, CA, USA - 13 SPOT_SRF_2010-07-21 | ecosystem: Environmental > Aquatic > Marine > Strait...
ATCTATAAAGAAATAAGCGACGGTGAAATGTGCTTACTTCAAAAAGAAGCTGATATGTGCGAGAAGATGTCCGATGCTTTGCTAGCTAATGACGTTTGTAGAGAAATGATTAAGGGACATGCTAAGTCAAACATTGAATACGAAGTGCCAGGTTTAACTGAGATATTTGGTAGACAATGGAAAGGCAAAGCTGATATACTTAATCACGACTTACAACTCATAGTTGATATAAAGACTACGGCTGATCTGGGTAAGTTTAGAAAATCAGCCTATACTTACAATTACGACTCTCAGGCTTATATTTATAGAAAGATGTTTGGTTATGATATGGTTTTTATAGCTATAGATAAATCAAACAATCATATAGGCGTGTACGATTGCTCTGAAACATTTTTAATCAGCGGAGAGGACAAGGTTAAAAGAGCTATCGAAGCTTACGAGTTGTTCTATGAGGACGACTCTTTTAATGCAGAACAGTATTTTATTAATGAAACACTTTAAAAAAAATGGCAGGTATTGTTAAAGCGTCAATTGATTTGACGAAAATTCCAAAAGAAAAAATAGTAAACGGTAAAAAAGGTAAGTACATCAACATTGTAGTTAATGTAAACAACGATGTTGACCAGTTTGGTAACCAAGCATCAGTAGTCGTAGATCAAACTAAAGACGAAAGAGCTGCTAAAACAGCCAAAACATACCTTGGTAACGGTAAAATTGTATGGACTGATGGTCAGTTTCCTGATCCAGCTCCTTATGATGGTCAAGCAAAAAGTTCTCCTGCGGCAGCAGCTCCAATAACTGACGACTTGCCATTCTAAAAAATGCAAGTACATACGACCGAGATTAACGGGTTTGATATCGATGTATTCAACCGTTATGATCTTGAGACCGGTAAGACACAAGGGGTTTGTCCTTTGTGTTCTGCCGATCGAAAGCGAGAAAATCAAAAGAAAGCTTGTGCTTCTTACGATTGGGAACGCGGTCTCGGAACTTGCCACAATTGCAACGAAACATTCCAACTACACACTTTTAAAAGGAAAGGTACAGCGACAAAAGTCTATGTAAGACCACAACCGCAAGTAGACAAACCGATAAGTGAAAAGTTGAGACCTGGTTTAGTAGTAGAGGAATAAGTTTAAGCACTTTAAGTAACTTAAAAGTTACATCAGGTGATGAATTTATGCCTCAAACTGGTAAGAACGAGAGTGTTATAAAGTTTAATTACTTCATAGCGAGTTCTTTAATTAACATAAAGTACAGGGACGGTAGAAAAAACTTTAAGCTTTACAAAGGAGCTGAGAAGGTTTTCTACAATATAGATAGCATTGCTAATGCTAATGAGTGTGTTATTGTCGAAGGAGAAATGGATGTTTTAAGCCTACATGAAGCAGGTGTAAAAAATTCAGTGTCTGTTCCAAATGGAGCAACTCTTGGTAACAATAATTTAGACTACCTCGATAATTGTATTGATTACTTTGTAGACAAAGAAAAAATAGTAATTGCGGTAGATAATGATGAGGCTGGCCAAGCACTACAGGCTGAGCTAATAAGAAGGTTAGGAGCAGAAGTTTGTTACGTAGCTGATTTCAACGATTGCAAGGACGCTAACGAGTACTTAATCAAGTACTCAAAAGAAGAATTAGCAGATGTTATATTAAAAGCTAAACCTGTACCATTAGAAAACGTAACTACATTTAGAGACGTAGAAGAAGAGGTTATAGACTTTGTTGAGAATGGTTTTAAACCTGGATTTCAAATAGGTCTAGGTAATTTCGATAATATATTTAGCACGTACACAGGTCAATTTATAACAGTGACTGGCATACCATCTAGTGGTAAGTCTGATTGGGTTGATCAAATGTGCATTGGTTATAATAGAAATTATTCTTGGAAAACAGCGTATGCATCACCTGAGAACACTCCTACTTATTTACACGCACATAAGTTAGTTAGAAAACTTTGGGGTGGTATGCCTTCTAAATCTGACGTAGGATCTGAACGTTGGAAAAATATAACAGAACATGTCAACGACAACTTCTATTTTATAGATATGGAGCGTTATAGTTTAGACGCGATACTTAAAAAAGGAGCTGAGTTAGTTAAGAGAAAAGGCATAAAATGCCTTGTTATAGACCCTTACAATAAAGTAAGAGATCTTAGTGGCAACATGAGTGACGTCAACATGTATACGATGGAGTATCTTACAAAGATAGAGATATTCGCAAGGAAGTATGATGTTTTAGTTATCATTGTAGCTCACCCAACAAAAATGTACAAAGACAACAACGGTAACATAGAAGAGCCTACCATGTATAACATCAAAGGTGGTGGTGAGTGGTACGATGCTAGTTACCATGGTTTACTTGTACATAGAAACTACGAGCTTAAAACAGTTAAAGTAAAAGTGCTTAAAGTTAAGTTTCAGAATTTAGGTGAAAACGGCGCTGAGGCACACTTCAAGTGGGAGTCAAACTCAGGTCTATATGAACCAATGCCTGATATTAATGAACAAGCGTTACCATGGGAAGGTTGATATGGGTACATATGACTTTACATCAGAAGAATATAAAGCTAGAACATGGTGCAACCGTAACAATATATGGATGACACCTGTTGCTAAAAACACTAAACAGTGGTACATAGAAGTAAGCGTTAATGGTAGCAAGAAGCTATCACCAGTTACATACTTTAAAGATGAAATCTGGAAAAAAAGCTTTGAATTCTACATGTACTATTATAAAAAACTAAACAAATGAAAGACAGATTTTGGGACGCTAATGAAGCGTTTGAGTACTACTTAGATAATCTAAGGCAGTTTGGTTGGAAAACAGACGTTGGTACTAAAAAAATAAGTAACGTTGGGTTTTATATAACGAATCCAACTAAAAACGAAATAAGAACACCAGAGCGTAAATGGAGTAAGGAATACGCAGAAGCTGAATGGCAATGGTACTTAAGCGCTGATCGTAAGACAAGCAAGCTTGGCGAGATATACGGTAAGATTCCAAAGATTTGGAGTCAAATGGAAAATTCATACGGTGAAGTAAACTCTAATTACGGTTATCAGTGGAACAGAGAAGATCAAATTGAATATGTCGTTAATGAGTTAGCACAAAACCCAAACAGTCGTAGAGCAGCTATAAGTATATACGATGGTAAAGAATGGCCTTTACACCGTCAAGACACGCCTTGTACCTTTGCTATACACTTTTCCATTGCATCAGGCCATCTTAACATGACCGTTATGATGCGTTCTAATGATCTCTGGTTTGGTTTCTGTAATGATCAGTACTGTTTTTCAGAACTACAAAAAATGATAGCAGAGAGACTGTCTATTAATGTAGGTGAATACTACCATTTTGTATGTGACCTACACTTATACGAAAAACACTTATAAATTATGTATTATATTTATCATATCCCTGGTAAAAAGATCGGCGTCGCGCGTAATCTTAAATACAGGGTAACGCTAATGCAGGGTTACCAACCCGAAGAGTACGAGGTTCTTGATCAAAGTGATGATATAGATTATATATCTTACAAAGAAATAGAGCTACAAAAGCTATTCGGATACAAAGTCGATCCTGTTCTTTATAAAAACTTATTTAATAATAAAAAGAAAACAGGTATGACTATCACTTTTAGTAATCAAACAACCACATTTCCGTACAAGCGTAAGGAATTAAAAACCAAGTTGATAAATCACATAGGCCATCAATGGCAGACTGAACATGGTTTATTTGAGATTACAAAAGAAAATATAGACTGGATAGCTACAAAAGCACAAAGGTCTATGTTTAGTGATGACAAGAGTTATATTTATAACAAAGCATTTGCTGAGCACTTAGAAACGTTGTCTAAGCAAAATGTTGAAGTATTTGATAACATACGCCAATGGGCACAAACACGAGGTTTGTATGACAAAGGTGATGTGAAGACGCAGTACGTTAAGTTAATGGAAGAAGCTGGCGAGCTTGCACAGTCTATAATCAAAAACGACGACGTTGAGTTTATCGACGCTATAGGGGACATAGTAGTTGTTTTAACTAATCTAGCGCACTTAGGAGGCGTTAAGATCGAAGACTGTATTGATTCAGCTTACGATGAGATTAGCAACAGAAAGGGTAAGATGGTTAATGGATCATTCGTAAAACAAGAATCGTTATGAGACAGAAGATAATCAACTTTAGAGATCCCGTTGTCGAAAAAGTAGTCGACAAGTTTGTTGATAGATCAGATGTGGGTTATGTTAAATACGGCAAGACGCTAGATGAAGAAAGACGTACGAAAGTCAAAGACTTGGCAGATTACTTGAACGATGTTCAGGAGGAACTGATGGACGCTATACTTTATATTCAAGCTGCTAGAGACGAATTAAAAGATTTAGCTAATGAAAAAAAGGAGGACTAGTAAAAAAAGAGGGCCTGTAAGAGCAAAAAAAGTAGAATACGACGGTATTAAGTTTCAAAGCGGATTAGAGAAGTACATGTATATAGCTCTAAGAAAAGCAAAGTTGAAGTGTAGATACGAAGTAGAATCTTATGAGCTCATATCAGGTTTTATGTTTAACAACGAATCATACGAAAGACAGTCAAATGGTAAGGGAGGATATATTGAGAGAGGCAATAAAAAGGTTCGTCCAATCACCTACACCCCGGACTTTACCGGGCCAGGTTTCATCATCGAATGCAAAGGAAGAGCAAACGAATCCTTCCCCATTAGATGGAAATTGTTCAAGCGATACGTCGCTAAAAACATGCCAGAAGTAACGTTATATAAACCTCAAAATCAAAAAGAATGCGACGAGACAGTAAGGCTAATACTTACAAAGCAAAGAGCTGGACACACAATGCTTCTAAAGGATACAAAATGAGGCAAGTAGACAGGTATGTAAAATGGTGTATCAACACTAAAGGATACGTTAGGTATAGAGATATTTTAGATCAATTAGAAAAATATGGTTTATTATGAGTACAAAATATTGGGAAATATCCTTTGGTAGTTACCCAGGCGTTATGCTTGGGTTTAGGACTTACGAAAACGAACCTGAAGAGGTTGTATGGGATGGTGAAGAAGCTACAATGATAGAAAGAAATCACGTTTTATATGTACCTTTTTTTGATTTATGTTTTAAATTAATAACCATGTCAAAGTAAAAATATGAATGACACTGATTTTGGATACGGAGATGCATTTGAAGACTTCGTTGACGAATTAACACAGAAAGAACAACCGGCTTGTAACATAGACAACCCAGAAGATTGCGAAGCCTGTGGCTCGTAGTAAAAAAAAACTTACATCAATAAACAATAAGAGCAAATGGTGTACTGTAGCTCCTAAAGAATGTAAATGTAAAAATGGTTGTAGCGAGAGATAACAAAGTAGACGCGATATTACACGAACTTTCAATACTACACGCTAATCTAGGCGTAGACTCTACGCAAGAAGAAATAGAAGTAGTAAAAGAAAAAGAGGAGTACTGGAAAAGCAAAATAGCTGAAATAGATAAAGAATTATCGCAAAGACTGTTTCCTTGAAAATTAATAATTACATTAGTTAACTCAATGCTTTCAGGTATTTGATTTAAACTGTTTTGAAGACCAGCTGCGAAAGTGGCTGGTTTTTTTTTATCTGAATTGGTAGTTAATACCTGCTTTAATCTCAAAGACTTCTTTGTCCCAGTACTTCATGTACTCTCCTTCGGCAAAAACACCCCAGTTTAATCCTATCTTGTAACCTACAACTCCACCGAAGTTGTAATCGATCCACTGACCTGGAATGAAATGATTTGTATTTTCTAGCTCATCAGCAAATTGCTCATATGAAAACATATGATCTCCTATTATATGGGTGTGCCAGGGCAACATACTTGCCCATGAGTGAATCCAAAAGTTTTCTGAGTAGTGATAGTAGTCAACGCCAATTATAGCTGATAACGAACCAAGTGCTCCTATACCCGAAAGTTGCTCCGCGTTGTAAGCATTTACAATATCACCGTATATATATTTTCTAAAATCAAGATCGGTGTCGGCCACTTTGTTGCCTGCGGGATCTAACCAATACCAATCACCATTGTCAATCTCGTCGTCGTTATCGTAGTCGATGCCATAGTAAATATCCTCATATCCCATATCACGCACGAGGTCCCACCAGGGTTTGTCTTCTAAATATTCTGCAATAGGGTTATAACCATACGCTTGGTGTTGTCTAGCTGCAATACCTAAACTAAAATCAACTTCACCAATGTGTAGTCTTCCTCTTACTTCGACTTGAGTGTAATCTAGATTAACTAACCCCTGATTAAACAGCTCCGCCTTTACCATCCAATGCTTAGCTAGATATCTTAAGAAGTAACGTTGGTTTATATAATCGTTTCCCTGTTGTCTGCCACGGTCAAACTGAGCTAAGTACTCGAAACCTTCAACAGCGCCTACAGTTGCAAACAAAGATGTTGTAGATTGATTGTGTCCATCGTAAAATGGGTTTTGTCTTTTCTCGTAATCGTAACGAGCTACACGGCGAATGCCAAATGTATATCTGTAATCAAATGGGTTTTCAACGGTTATATCCATTAGGTCCCCACCTTGAGAAACAAAGTACTCTGACTGTGCTTCCATTGGTGACGCTCCATACACACTTGTGTACAACGTGCTGTACTTTAATAATCCTTGCCCTAACGCTGAGGTTGATATAAAAAATGTTATGAGTAAATTTTTCATGTCTAGAATTTATTAGCCCCTGTTAATTTGTCAACTTCTTTTTGTATTTCACGGTAATCCACGTGGCTAAGCGATAAATTAATACCAGCTTCCCACCTGTTAATTTCTTTACCGTTTTTGTACAATACTAATGTAGGCACAGATCTTATACGCTCGTCTTGTTTAAGAGCAGCGTTACCGTCGATAGATGCTTTAAATATTTTAGCATCTTTAATTTTAACAACGTCTACATAATTATTTGCAGAGTTAAAGGACGCGTTGTAATGCACTAAAACTATGCCTCGCTTGCTAATAGTGCTAGAAGCAAAAGAACATAGTGAAAACGCGATTAACAGAAGTATTGTCTTTTTCATATCACTTCATTTCAAATAGTCTTTTTTCCATCTTATCAAGCTGCTCTTTAATATCGCCTACGTCATCTTGTGTGTTCATAATGGTCTCACGTATTAACTGATCTTTAAGATCATATTCCATTCTGCCGACCTCAGCAGGAGGTAATAACTTAGCTTCTTCTATGCCTGCTTGTAGGTCAAAATACCCGAGTGTAACCACTCCAACTGCGGCCATAATAGCACCAATAGTTTTTAAGGATAACCCTACTACTGTGTTTTCTGAAATTTCTTTAGCCATTTCTAGTAATGCTTATATCTTGTTTTATTATCTTTTTTGTAAGCCACTAATCTTTGACCTCTATTGTTTCCTTCTTTAACATAAGACACGTGAACCCAGTCAGGTTCTTCTTCGTTTCCAAATTCCCAAATAAGCTGATCAAAGTCAGTATGTTCAGAGATATAATTAAATAGTTGTTTGTTGGTTAAGCCGCCAAATACTTGAGCGTCTAAGTCAAGAGCTTCACCTTTAGAATGCTGTGAGGTTTTACTTCCTCCAATACGCTCGTTAAGAGCTTCGCTTCTATATCCAGATGTTACGCAAATGGCTTTTTTAAAGTAATCACGTGTAGGTTGAAAAATGTTTACTGCAATAGCCTTTAAATTTTCTAAATGCTCTATTGTAGGCTCGTTACTAATACCACATCTTTTTGCTGTAGTTGATTTGACTACCTCAGCAACGCTTAAGTTATCTGATAATTTCATCGTTGTCTTCTTGTTCTTGATCTACTTCTAGATCTTGTTCTTGTTTTTGTTTTGCTCTCTGGTATGTCAACGCCTATTTGATAATCAGGCCAACCAAGACCCATTAGTATTTGCTCGTATGTTTCAAAGTCACCTTCTATATCTATAGCGTTAACTATGTTTTCATATTTCTGCATCAATCTATCTAAAGGTAAGTTAACACCAACAGAAGTAGCTACAGCCATTGCTTTTAAGAAATTAGTATCAGACAACATGTCTATAGTACCAAACGTGTCTTTAGATTTTCCTAAATAATAACCTACTGATTTAGCTTTGTTAAGTTTAGAACCAATAGAAGGCGCGATATTAGCCGCTTTAAAAGCCATCATCTCGTAATCAGGGTTTGGTCTACCAGATCTATCTATGAAGTCAACTCCTACATTTTTCATTACAGATACTATATGACCTCTAATACCAGCACCACGTAATATTGAGTCTAACATACCATTTATTAGTTTAAACTCATCGGCGTTTATTGTTCCTTCTTCTTCGTCGTCAGAAAAACCGAGTAAAGTACCAAGTAAAGCGCTCTGAAGTGTAACGAAAAGAGCGTGTTGAGCCATACCGTAATAAGCGATTCTAGCAATAGAGTTACTAGCATTACCTCTTTTATTTTTTAGATTACTTAGTTCTTTTTTTATTATTCTATCGTACTGAGATTGAGTGTTAGCGAAATTCAACATAAGTCTACCACCAATGCTAGCCTGTTGCATGCTTATTCTATCAGGTCTAGATGATTGTTGTGATTCTTCTGTTTTATTTCTAAAATCAATAAACGCTCTAGTTTCAGCTTCTTCTTGGCTTAAACCTTGCTCCATATATTGTTTCACGTAGTTTCTGTAAAAAGGAGCACCTCCCATCACTATGGCTAGTGAATCAGCTACTTGAGTAGGCATAAAGCCTTTAGAAAGTATGAGAGATATAGCAGCTTTAAATTTGTTGCTAGCGTTTTTAGTAGAGTCAGCAAGCTCGGCTTCATTTAAATCAATCTGAAGACCTTCTCTACGTTCTCTCATGTAATCTGATTTGATTAGCTTAACTACATCCGACCAAAATTGTTTTTGATCAGCGTAAGCCATACCTGCTTTTAAAACATTGTTAGGACCTGCAGCTTCTATATAGTTCGTAAAAGATATAAGCTGCAACGCTGCTGATCTAGTGTTAGCAAACATAACAACACCAACAGATCCGTTTAACCAGTTCATGATTTCAGTAGTGTACTTAGAATCAGAGTTTTCAAGTCTGTTTCTACCAGTCTTCATTCTTTTTATAATGTTACTTAAAGACTCTACGTATTCATTACCAAAAGCAGCTCTGAGCTTGTTCATGTTTTTTTCATTCAATATGAAATCAACATTTTGAGACCACTCTTCAAGATATTTTTTTCTACTATTTGATTTTAAAGAATCAATAATATCGCCAACAACACTACCAGAGTTCCAGTTTTTACCAGCTTGAGAGTGACCATGAAGATCTGTTATTTTCATTATCTCTATAGCTGCTTCTCTAGCTAAACCGTTTTTAACTACAAAAGCCTGAGCTTTTTGTATTTCCTCTGTTTTTATACCTGGTATATCATAACCTTTTCTACTCCAGATATACACTCTTATAGCGTTTTCAATACTCATACCTGGAAACGCTTCTTTTCTTAAAGTTTTAAATAAAGGTTTAAACGCCTTCTTGATACTTCTATACTGACGCATCATTCTAACTCTTTCAGAAGAGTAGTTGTTTACGCCTTCGTAATAAGGTTCAAATAAATACTCTTCGAAGAAAGCTCTTTGAGTTGCAGATTGTTCACCTTTACCTATCAAATAGTTTTCTATAAGACCTTTGTAATCATCGTGCGATGGTGGTACAAAGAATACGTTTTTATTCTTGCTTTCACCTATTTGCCTAGCTGCAATTTCAGAGTATTCAGTAGTACTGTTTACACCAGTTACTTGTTCTATTATATCGTTAAATTGATCATCTAGATCTTTAGCTTTTTTATTAAGCCTTTCTTCTTCTTGTATTTTAGCCATTTTTTCAGGATCTTGCGATAAGGTTCCTGTTTCTTCAAGCTCTTGTTTTATTCTTTTTATATCAGCGTCTAACTCTTGTAGTTTTCTTTTTGGTACATTTTTGTTTTTATCACTTTTAGAAAACTTACCTATGTCGTTAAGAAGAGATTCTATGTTTTTACCAATACTTCTATTGTAATCTAAAGAAACTAGATCAGAGTGGTTTATACTAACTACTTCTCCGTTTTCTTTGTATATCTCGATGTTGTTAGAACCTTCTTTACCTACTGGAACTCTAGATATTCTAGACAAAAAAGTAGGCTCTATACTGTTTCTGAAGTGAGGCATGACAACACCTTGTTTAGCTACTAGTTTTTTAGCGTAGCTTTTAGAAACCTGTATCGTAACAAAATCATCTAGTATATCTATGGATGAGTAGTTTTTTCTAGGGTTTGTAACAACGTTGGCTAAATAGCCCGACAAATACTTAGTAGGTATAGAATACATCAACGACTTTGGTGTTGATTTTTCAAGTGTCATGTTTACACCAAATCTAGAAGCCTTGTCTATAACGGGTTTATTAGATTCAAAAATAGTATCAAACACAAAAGAAACTTCTTCTCTTGTTAGATTGCCATTTGCGTAAAGTGTCTTTACTTTAGAAAAAGTATCTTTCAGCTTATTCTTCAAAGACAATGGATCTAAGCTTACGCTACCGTTTAAAACTTCTAAAACGTCATTGTCAAACACTTTTTGTAGAACAAGAGGTTTAGACTCTTCAGATAGAGTGTTTTCATTAACATTAAGTAAATTCTTATGACCTTCGTTTAAAACTGTGTTTTGAGCTATATTAAACAAGTTGTCGGCTAGAGAGTTAGTAAACTCTGTTTCAGCAGCTTCGTGAACTTTTAATTTAGTAGCATCGATATTTCTAGCTATGTTAGCAAAATCAATAGCTAGTTGTGATGATAAGAATTCTGCACTGCGTTCGTCTAACCATGGGTAGTGTTGTTTAAACGCGCTAACAAGAGAGTTAGACATGGCAATTCTAAGCTGCCCTAGTGACTTATCTCTCTTTGACATAGACATAAGTCTATAAGGAGCGATAGTGTTTCTAAAAGCGTCTAAGAGAGGTCCAGGCTTCTCCATTATCAACTCAGCCATACGCATGCCTTTCATACCGGCGTCTAAAGCGTTTTGACTAAACTTCATCAAAGGATCACGCTCTAGTAAATAAGCAACTCTACCTACAACTTGGTTTTCACTAACAACATCAGCATTTTTTTCAACCATACGCTCGTACATGTTGATTTCTCTACCTTCTATAGCGTTACCCTCTAAGTCATATTGTTGTTGATTAGGGTTTTGCATAACCTCAAGAGTAGCGTCTAGACCTAACTCCATAGAAATAGCTTCTGCTAAAACTCTTTTATGCTCATGCGGCATGCTAACGCTTCTGCCAATTCTAGTAGGATCTAAGTAGTTGGCCCACTCTTCTTTAGTTGGAATACGTCTTTGAACCTTATTTACACCTGAATAAACATCTTTTATACCAAGTTTAATAGATTCATCAGTACTATAACGCATTACGTTACCCTTAGCGTCTTTTTGAAACTCATATAAAACACCGTTTAAAGCAGGAAACTTTCTTAACGTGTTTAAGCTTATTTCTTGTTCTAACCAGCTTTTATTTTGCATTGCCCACTCTTGGAAACGAGCAGATCTTGTTGGGAATTTTTCTAATACTGTTTTGTATATCTGACTTTTGTAAACCTGTAAAACATACGCTCTAAACAAACTAGGTTTCCATTTTTTAGTAGATAAAAGATCTGGTGATAAACTGAGAGTTCTAGTGACTATAGCTCTAACTATATTCATCTCTTGAGGACTCAGGTTTAACTTACGTCTTATTCTACTAAATACACCTTGCCCAGAAGGCTTGTTATCTATAGCGTCCTCTATTTCTTGTTCTTGACTAACAGCTGGACCACCACCTTTTAGATCATCTACGTTTTTATCAAAACTTTGACCTAAATATTTGTTTTTAACCCCCGCGGCTCTTAAAGCAAAATACTTATTTATGTAAGCAGCTAAAGGAACTCCTTTTTCTGGTTTGTAACTCATTACTATACCAGTCAATCCCTCTACATCTAGTATAGCCGCGTCTTCTATTATATCCTTCATATCGTGCCAACCAGGTAGTGTATCCCAGTTACCACGAATAGCGATCTTGCGGAACATTGGTCTATACATTTCTCCTATGTCATATACAGATTCAACACCTTTTTCGTCCCACAAACGTTGAACTTCAGCGCTCATTTCTTTTTGAGCTTGAGTAGGTCCTCTTTTGTTGCCATCTAAATCAGACGCAGAATTCATGTCTTCTGCTGCTCTATAACCCGTAGAGTTTGGATCAACTTCTAGTAAAACACCTTTCCCACCGTATTGAGCAAATTTTCTTTGTGCTCTAGTAGATTTACCTTTTACTATAGAGTTGTTGTAATCTCTTATAAAGTTAAATACATCTTTACCAGTGTTAAACTCAACATCTTTAAGACCGATAGATTGCATTAATCTTCTGATTACATCGCCTAGCTGTTCCATTAAAGTAGCATCGTATTGAACTACTCCAGTTCTAAGCGCATCAGACATAGTAGTCATAAACTCTTCTACGTTCTTAGGATCTATACTGATATCGGAAATATTAGCTAGCCTTTTAAACTCGTTTGCGTCTTTACCAGCTTTTTTATAAAGTTCATCAGCACTGTACTGTTTTCCTAGTAAAGTATATGTTTGATAAGCTTGCATTCTAGACTTCCAAGCATCTAAGTTTTTTATTTTACCAGAATTTTCTAGTTCTATTAAGTAACCATTAAGAGCATTAACTGTTTGGTTTAAAGCATCTTGATTAACAACGGATTTACCATTTTTAATAGAGTTAAACGTATTAAACATAACAGCGTGAAGAACCTCGTGACTACCAGTTGTTACGTTACCAGTGGCTATAGAACCTTTTGAGTTTATTATAATTTTACCTTTCTTAGTAAAAACACCGGGTCTTTTTGAAAGTTCTTCTACTGCTAATTTTATTTCTTGCTCTGTTGGATTTGTTATACCACCGTCTTTTAAAACTTCAGCGGCATATTCTTCATTAGTAGAAGCAACAACAACATTGTCGCCAATTATGTCTAAATCACCAAAAGCTTTTATGGTGCTAGTTAGGTTATTTGTAAAATCAGCATTGTCAATAAGAGCTATAGTCTTTTGTATGACGTTTGATTTTAACTCAGCAACTTTATCTACAGACTCTATTTTACCTAGCTCGTTCTTTAAAAACTTAGATTCGTTGGCATGCATTTCTTCTGAAATCACACCTTCTTTTAGCTGTGAGTCCAGTACAGATAATTCTTCTTTTATGATATTTATATTCTCTTGTACAAGCTTGCCTTCGTCAGATTCTTGAAATTGTTTAAGTGCTTGTTCCGCATCTGATTTATCATAAGCGTCATCCATCAAAGATGCTTTTCGATCTGAGCTCATGTTTCTATCAAATCTTTGCGATGAATTCATAAACTCATCAAGCTGACCTTTTTTTGTAGCGTGCTCTTCTTCGGTCATATTACCAGCTTTCAAAGACTCATCTAATCTATTTAGATTATATCTATGAAACTCTTTCATGCCTTTGACGTCGAGCTTTCCAGAGGCTACAGAGTAAGCTGTAGACATTTCTTTAGCTGTAGACACGGCTACGTTTGCTCCAAATGGCATTAAAAATCCCATTAAAAAACCAGCACCACCACCTTGTATATAGTTTTCTTTTATGTACTCGTTTACAGTAACGTCACTAGCAGCTTGTTGAAAAGTCTCTGTCATAAACTCATCAAAACCACCTGATAATGCTACTCTTCCGTTTTTAACTTGTTGTTTGCCCCAGGCTTTAAATTGACCTTTCATTAGAGCCGCTGTGTTTGAACGTGAAAGCATGCTCATGCCCAAAGACTTTCCTAAAACAGAACTAGCACCCATGTACTCTGCTAAACCACCGAAGCCACCAACAAGCGCTGCTTTTTCAAAAATATCATCGTTGACATCGTCTTCAACAACTTTCATCATTTGCTCTATTGTTGGATTTAGAGCGTTGTATCTTTCTTTAGCTATCGATCTTACTTGTCTAAAGTAGTTATCACCAGCCATTTGCGCTGCAGGTATTGTTCCGAAGCTTAAAATAGCAGAAAGCATTTGAGGAGCTTGTTCTGCTACTGTTGTTTTAATAGCGTTAATTGATTTACCTGATCTAAGAACATCTCTAATATCAACGTGACCAAAGTGAGACTCTAATTGTTGACGTTGTAAAACAATTTTAAAATCTTCAGCTTGATTTTCTTTCCCGTCAGTTATTATATCTTTAGCTCTTTCTTGAGCTTCGCCCCAAGTGCCTTTCTGTGTAAAACCAAAAGTTGAAGGGTGGTAAGAGCCTTTTTTTTGAACAACAAAAGCTCCTTTATTATTAAAGTAACCTTCTGTGTTGTCGTCCCATCCCTCTTCTTCTGCTCTTTTAATATTTACAAAGTTCTGTTCTTGAACTTTTAAATAGTCCTTTGTACCAAGACTACCTGCTTTCATTGCGGTTCCAATTCCGTGAACAGTCTTATAAGGACCTTTCACAAGAGTAGGCATATTTTTATATGTAGAAGCTAAAGCGTTTGCAAGCAAATAAGGTTGTTTAGTTATAAATCCAGATAATGTTTTATCAGACATGTAATCGTCGTAATCACCTCTGTGAGCATCACTCAATAATTCTTCGTATGTGCTGAAGCGTTTTTGAACGTCAGGGTTAGAAAACACTAACTCATTTATAAGTTTAGAATACCGGTTCTCTATTTTGTCTATGTCTTCTTTCTTAAAGTCTTCTATCTCTAAGCCTTCGTATTCAGACATTATAATTTTTAAACCTTCTTGTATTTCAGCTTGTTTGTCATCTATAGTTTGAGATACCAATGCTTGAAACTTATCGTCCCTAGTGACTAAAGCGTTAATTGTCTGACTGTTAAAATCTGCTATTTTCTCTTCTTCACCATAAGGTAAAACAGAGCCTAAAGGGGTTTTTTTTAATTTTTGACCTGCTTTTCTACCATTAAACTCGTTAATAGTACGCTTTTGCATTTCTTGATAATCTTTATCTATTTCAGCTTGAGCGCTTCTATCAGGCACTAACATAGGTTTTTTAGAAACACCCATGTAGGTTTCTTCTTCTTTAGGTGTTTTACCTAACGTGCTAGGATCAAATTCTGGAAAGTCCGAAGAACCATCTACCGATGACGAAACCGAAACGGGCTTTTGATTTTTGGACTCTGTGGTTTCGCCCTGTACCACGTCCAGCTCCTTTCCCTCGTCTATAGATTTTAAACCAGCATTAGATATATATTCTTGAACTGATAAACCGCTTTGTTCAGCGGCTTTCTGAACCTCTTCAAGAGAATACTGTTGACCTTCGTACTCAAACATTATGATGTATTTTTGTAATTATTCTGTAACGTTTATTACAGGTAAAACTGGTTTGGCTTTTTCAATTTCCATTATAGCCTGATCTGTAGTAGCGTCGTTTCCAAATTTACTTACAACTATAGCTCTGCTTAAATTTTTATTTACAGCGTTGTTGTACGGATCTACTACATAGTAATCCTTATCTGTTATTATAAGCATTTCATTTGGATTAGCCTCGAAATTTCTAACATCTCTACCTGAAAAACCAGCTTCTTCAAGAGCGGCTTTGGCATCTGCACTTTCAGCGCCTACAAAAGAAGCTCCAACTATTCTTTGACCAGCATACTGAGCTCCTAATAGAGGACTAGCATCTCCAGACATTACCGTATTCATATATCCTTGAGATACACTAGCTCTATCTGCGGCGTCAATAGCTCTTCTTTCAGCGTCTGTTAGATTACCACTAGTGCTTAAACCAGCTTTTTGCTTTTTTTCAGCAAGATCAATACTTCTTTCTATTGTTCTCGCGTCTTTGCGGTTTTCTTCAGCTAAAGTAGCTGAATAACCGTTTTGCGCTTGGTTTTTAAGTATACCAACATATTGATCGACAACCACTTTTTTTAACTCAGCAGGTGTGTATTGACTAGGGTCTACACCTAATCCACCGGGTAAAATATGGTCGTCTGTTGCAGCAGACAAAACAGCGTCATGACCACCTTGGTCTAGCATGTTCTGTAGCTGCATTCTTACTATTTGCTCTCTACCTTCATCTAAAGGTCTACCCTGACTGTACAGGGTGTTGCTTAATTCTAATATACCACCAGCTGTTTTGTGGTCTTTGTAGTTTAACTTAGGTATGTTGTCTAGTGTCATACCGTTTTCGTCTAAATTTAACCTACCAGTTGCTGGGTCTATGTGGATATCAAGCTCATCCGTAGTTAATCTAGATAAAAAATCTTTAGCGCTAGGATCTGTTCCGTTAGAAATAGAACCTAACTCAAAGTCTTCCATTGTTTTTAACTTTGTTTTTTGAAGCTTGCTTAGATCATTATTCATGTTCTGGTACACTTGCTGAACTCTATTCATAGTTTGCATAGCTTCAGCGTATTGAGGGCTTCTAGGACCAGCATTAGCAGCTATTTGTGCCGCTCTAAAATACTCTTCTTTTGATTCTATCAAAACAGAGTTAAGTTCTTCTTGTAAAAAACTAGGCACTTTAGCTATATCAACATTAGCAGGCATTGATTCCATAAAACCAGACATCCTTTGATCAGCAGCTTGAGACACAGCTTGTCTTTGAGCTTTTATCTCTTGTGCTCTTTTCATGCCGTATTCCGCCATGAAGTCACCACCAGAGCCGCCCACGTATCCTTGCGCTGCAAATTTAGCCCCTTTAATCAAGTTCGCATCTCCAGCCGATGAAGGTATATTTGTTTTTTGCTTAGCCATTATTCTTCGTATTTTCCACCGCCAGTTTTTCCAATAGGAGTGCCAAAGAAACCAGTCATGTGCTCACCAAGCAGATTGTCTCTACCAAAAGCATTCGTCATGTTTTCCATGTAGTTGAATCCACCAGATATGCCCTGGCCAAAAGCTTGAAAGTTTTGGTTTATAGCCGCTGCTTTTTCTGCTCTAGCTTGACCAAATTCATTTTGAGCAATACCATATTCAGTAGCGTATTGGTTTCTTTTTAAACCTCTAGATATCATATCTCCTTGACGCTCTGCGTTTTGAATAGACATGTCACCTTTAGCAGCGAGCATTTGGTTTCTTGCTTCTTGCTGACCTATGGTAGCGCTAGCTTGAACCATGTTTTGATTCTGTTGATTAGCCATGGCTTGAGCAAGACCAGCAATTCCAGATCCACCTGCAGCAGCATTTAGACTATTTAAACTGTTAGATAAACCTTGGTTTTGATTATTAGCTACAAAATCAGCCTGCTGTGTGTTAACGGTTAAGTTATCGTAAGCATTCTCCATGTTTAAGTTTGGATTGCTTAGATCTTGATTCATGTACTTTGTTTTAGCCATATTGAAATCAGCTTCTGCATTAGCGTACCTCTCACGTCGCTCTGGTGCCGTGATCGCGGTTTGCAATAAGTTTAAGCCGGCTCCAGCTAATAAATATCCTGCTGCCATAGTTATTATATTCTAAATTTATAATTGCACGCTATTAACTACTGATAAATATTTCAGAGTTAACAGCAAATAATTCTTTATTTACTCCTCCTGTTTTAGTCATCTTTACAGATGCGTAGTAACCTACTATACCTGAAGTATTGATTTGACTGTTTTTAACAAAGAAAACAAAATCACCATCTTCTATGCTGCTACCGCCGTTATCGTACTCTATACCTTCGGTATTATTAACGTTTACTAAATACTGATTACCGGATACAACTATACCAGCACATGCGCCTATCTTGTATACGTTTCCGTTTGATTTTTCATAGAAAACTAAATCATCAGTCGCTGGTTGTAAAGATACATTTATCTCATTATTAAATGTTAACCCCATTACAGGGTTGGTTGTTGTTACAATATCAAGAGTGTCTATACCTTGCACTGAAAATTCACTAGTGTCTAAAGTACCAGTTTGTTGTGAATTATTCCAAGTATCAACCTGACCTCTAATATAGTTGTAGAATATACCTTCTTTGTTTTTCCAAGTAACAACTTCACCATCTTGTTGATCTGTACTTACAGAGGCTACCCATGAATCGTCACCTTCGTAAGATAAAGTTTTAAAATTCTTTATTCTAGATGGTTCGTCGTTATAAATGAGAGTTACAGTAGTGTCGTTTTGTACACCGTAGAAATTAGATCTTGTACTAGCATTGTCATGTATATACAGCTCACCGTTTTTGTAAGTGTAGTACTCGTTGTTCATTGACACACCAAATTCAGGATCGTAAGAAAGTCTAGTTGCCCAACCATCAGCTTTTTCTTTAAAAGATAAAACCTCACCGTTTAAAGAGATATTATAAGCTCCAGTGTCCTCATCATAAGAACCTATTATTTTAGAACTAGTATGGCTCTTGTAAGCGTCTAAAATATAATCACTCATACCTTTAGATGACACATCGGTAATACCGTCTCTAGAGAGCCTTATAACAGCTCCTCTGGACTTGTCTGTAAAGTAAGCTCTAAAACCGTATGAAGCAAACGATTCAGGATTAGTAGAAATACCGTATTCACCAACATAAGGAGTTGCTTGGCCTAACACTCTGTTTGAAGCTGTTAGCTGAGGGTTGCCATCTGCATTGTATAAAGCGTCTTTATTTGCTAAAACTCTAAATATTTTATCTTCTAAAAGCACTATGAGATCAGTATCTCTAGCATGTAGCTTTTGAATACTACCGTAAATAGGATTTAAGTCTTTTGTGATTTTATCAGCCGTTGAAAACTGATTAGTGTTGTTCACACTGCTAGTGCTATTTATAATACCACTGTATATCATGCTAGAGCTTTTTCTCTCTTGAGCATAAGGCTCTTCAAGTTCTGCATTTGCTTTTACGCCTTTACCTATAGTAGCAGCGTTAAAATCATCACCAACTCTATCAGACTCAACACCATTACCAAACGAATAAGCGTTAAAGTAAGGAAAAGTCTGGACTGAACCAACGTTAGCTATGTCTATAGGATTAGTTGCTTCGAAATATATATCTAGTTCAGGTCCTTTATCAGGCTCTGTTTCAAAAACAGCTGGGTTAGTAGAAGACAAAAGATTTTGATCTTTTATATTCTGTTCTCTTAGTATAATAATACCCTTAATAGAGCTTAAATTATAGTTTGAACCTTGCTCTGTAGCATAAGCTTCATTAAAGTTTTTGTCAAGAGTAGTTGTGAGTTTTATACCCGTATCACTACCACCTACGTCAGCGTAGTTTTCTTGACTAGAAAATATAACTCTATAAACACTAGACTTAGAATCGTCTGCAAACAAAAATTTGATCCTAGTACCGGCATTTGATAATTTTTGAAACCTAAAGTGATTTATATTTTGAGCTAATTGAGAGTTAGAAGCGTTTCTCAAATACAGCCTTAATTTATCTGATCCGTTCTGAGGCATTCCTAGACCCGTGTTGTTGTCGATACTAGCAGCTATGTTAGAGTCAGATAAAGCTACTTCTACGCCACTACCAATACTACCGTCTAAAGCTCTGTTAAATTGAGAAAAATCATTTGCGTTAGTATTTTCATATAGAGATAACGTTTCGTCTTCTACAGTATCTGAACCTGTCTCTGCAAATGCTCTTATAGCGTTATCGTAGAAAGTAGCGTTAGCTGATATCTTTACAAAAAATCTTCCTATAAATTCTTTAGCAGGAAAGTTTTGCTCTTCAAACACAATAACCTTTAATTCTGCGTTGTTAGGAATATTAGTCAACCAACTATCCTCAGATTTAATACCTTCTGTAAAATCAACTTGAAACAAAGAGTGCGCAATGTTTGATTCGCCTGTTCTAGGTATGTCTACAGTTTCTTCTGCGCCGGTTGGTCCACCGCTTGATACTTGGTAGAATTGACTTCTAGCGGTGTTGTTTTTGTTGACGAACTGTAAGTAACCCTTGCTAGATACTCCTTCGTAAAAAGTAGGGTTTTTAACTTGTAGAGGTGCTAAGAAACTAACTCTTTCATCACCTTCCACAAACGGTTTTTCTAAGTCGTTAGGTTTGTAGTTAACACAGTTTGCTTTACCTATAGCTACTTTGACTAAACGAACATAGTCAGGTGCTTTATCAGAAACCTCTAAAACTTTGTATCTATTGTTCTCTAAAACAGCGTCGTTAGTATCGTGAGCTTTTTTAAGAACTATGTGTTGGCCATCTTTAATCTTGTTTCTTTCGCTAGATGGAAAGCTTAACCAAACTGAATTATCTTCTGCTTGGTAATACCTGTCTAAAGCTAAGTTGTAGTAAGGTTCGCTAAGGTTCTTTACATAGTATTTAAACTTGCTTATACCTGTTGGCGCTGTGAAATTATTTAGTTTAGCTTTTAACTTGTTTGCTTTTGTAGCGTTTTTTCCTGTTACAGATATACCACCACCCGTAGATGTAAATATAGGAGTTTCTCTACCATAATCGTCTAGAAAAGAAACACCTATTTGATACTCTCTGTTTGACTTTATTGTTTCTTCACCTTCAAAACCAGAAGCGTGAGCCGTGTTGTCTTGATCAGCAACTACTGTTACATCACCTTCGTCCACATTGTAGTTCTGAACATAGTTACCGTAAACCAGTCTATTTCCAATAACTTCTTGAGCTTTTGCTTTTATAGGCACATTATCAAACGCTCTTAATAATTGACCTGACTCAATAGTTCTACCAAAAGTAGCCGACGTAATAGCTATAGAAACAGCTTGACTAGGGTTTTGATTAGGATCGTAATCAACAGTCTCTATTATAGAAACATTATTAGAGTTTGAACTCTTGTAAAGAACTTCTATTTTATTTACGTCTTTTGGTATATTAGAAGTTAATCCGGTAATAGTTATTTTTCTAATAACACTTTCCATACCGATGTTTTCACCGTTTCTGCTGAGGTACTCAAACGTACCAGGAACAAAAACAGCCTGTGTAAACGGTGCGTATGTAGAATACTCTCCGTCAACATACTTGTATCTATAGCTAAATCTAGGAAAATCGTTTCTAAAAATAGGATCATTCTCTATAAGTAGCATTTCCCAAGCTAGACTTTCGTTAGGCACACCGCTAGATATAGATTCTATAACCACAGTGCCCGATGTAGAAGTTGCAGCTGGACTGCTTTTAAAAGTACCAACGATTTCATATTGGTCTTTAGTACCATCCTCTTGTTCCTTGGAAGCAGATAATCTAAATCTTGATCCAGAAGTAGAGTGCCATGTTATACCACCTGTCCAAGTAATAGCTTGTTCTCCGTTTACTGGTTTGTTGTAGAAATTTACAGCAGCTGTAGTAACAGGTGTTATTCCAGTAGCGTTTCCACCGACTATAGATGGCTCAACTGATATCGTACAAGCAGACTGAGGTGCTCTACGTATCACTGTTATATCATGTTTAGTAAACTGTCTAGAGGTGAAAGCTGGTGGCACTGAGGTGCTGTCGTAAGTTCTGTAAACTTGAGTTGTAGATCCTAAATCAGTACCTGACTGCGAACTACCTGCTTTAAATCTAGATATATTTAACCTTCTAGGCTCATTGTTATCATCAGTCCAGAAAAGTATACCATCAACTATGTTTACACCTGTTATTAGGTAATTTTCACTAAAGTTTAAAATAGTAGTAGTCCTGACGTCTATAATAACCGGGGCGGTTAAACCGGTAGATTCATCATATTCTAAGATAGCATCACCATCGTTAGAAGTTATAAACCAGTAAAGTTTATTGTTAAGCGTGTCTCTAGCTACACCGATACATTTTGGAGAGTCTAAACCAAAGTTTGTTTGCCAGTTTACACTAGATGTTTTCTTTAGTTTTCTTGTATTTCCTACTATGCTTTCAACAGCGCCAACGTCAGAACCTTCAGAATCACTTACTTGAATGTTCTGAGCATCCCTGTATTGACCTGGGGGTACTAATCTCTCGTCGAGATCTTTGTTCATCTTACCCGACGTAAATACACGCTTTAATTCTGGCATCTGTTAGTGTTTTATTTGTTTCGACTTACCGCGTAATACCTGCGTTAACTCTTCAAGCTTAAGATTAGACAAGCGTAGTTTTGCGTTTCTTTTTGTAGCAAACTTTTCTTTTTTAAATCTATTGATAATGTACTCTGGAACATTAGCTCTTGTTGATAGTACAGCGTGAGCGATGTGTTTGTATACAGCTTCTTCAACAAACTTGTGTACTTTCATCTCAGCGTCTGTAGCTACAGAGTCGCTTATGTATTTCAAAGTAACTATTTTGTTGCTCATTTCTGAACCAAAAAATATCTTTGATTTTATATCATCTATGAAAAAAGTACCGTTTGCTTGAGAAAACTGTGGATCCATGCCAAATCTAGATCCAAAAGTAGCGTCAAATTCAGGCGCGTCATTATCAGCGTTGTCATTAACCGTGTTGGCTTTAAATCTAGTCCAAGTCTCTGAATCACTAGCTAAACTAAGTTTACCTGCGCCGTCAAAAGTATAATCGTAATTAGAATCTTGAATTATAGCAGATGGATTAGATGATTTTCTAGCAGGGTGTATCACTCTTTCTATACCACCATCGTCTACCCAAGATAACTTAACATAGTTAACGTAATCATGAGGTAGCACCATTGTTAAAGAAGGTGGTACTTCTATTTCGTAAGCTTTGTAAGACTTTGTAGTATCATAACTAAGCTCCTGCAACGCTCTGTGCGCGTGAAAAGCAACGTCTGTTCTCTTTATTTTTGATATAATCTTGTCTTCACCAACGTATGCTATTACAAAGTTATTTATAATATCGTCTATAGATACAGACTGGTAACCTCCAAATTCGGACCCAGTGTAGTAATCCTCTTGTGTTCCTGAAAATAAACCCATTTATTATTGCTTTTCTTCTTGTGTATCCCTAACTTCTTCTTGTGCAGCAACTTGATATAAACTTAAGTCTCTGATTTCTATTCCAGAAAGCCCAAGTATTTTTATAACTAAATCAACTTCTTCTGATTTTTCTAATTCAAAATTAACAGAACCAGTCGCTTTGTATTGCGCGTTACCAAGAACAGTGTTATAATTCCAAACAACTTTAGCGGGTTCTTTGACGTAGTTTATAGTTACAGTTTTACTGTTGTTAAACTCCGTTGAGCCGTAAACTTTAAAACCATTAAGGTCTTTGGTATATATAGGTCGGCTGTCAGATGGTCTAGCTATAGGCGATTTAGATATATATAAGTATTCGTTTTTATTTACTCTTTCAACTTCAGTGTTGCTATACACAAGAGTCCCTACTCTATATAAATCACTTGGTAATTGAAAATGATTATTAGAATAACTTAAAGTAGCTGATTTTTCAAAATGACTTATCTTTTCGTTCAAATTATCAAGCATGTCAGAATACTCGGTGTCATTACCGTGTAACCTTCCAAACTGATTTATGTCATAAAAGTATTGCTCAAATATGTCTAGTTGAGCTTGGTTGGCAAATAGGTTAAACTCCTCAGGTGTTATATAACCTCTTTGTTCTTTATTGAGTATAGCCAATACTCTTTGATATACGGTGTCTACACTTATTGCCATTTTGTATTTTTTTGTTGAAGGGGTGACTAAATTATATAATCACCCCTCAACTGTTTATTTCAACCTTTTTTCAATGCTTTGATAAATTTCCACACCATCATCAGTCTTAAAAAATGCTGCTAATGCTGAATAAGGATTTTCATCAAAAGGTACTGTCATGATCTTACGACCATTACTAGCCCAGTTAAATGTTCTTTGATCATCCGCTAATTTTAAAATACCAGCTTCAACAGCTCTAACACCAACAGCTCTAATAACAACGTTTTCATCATTAGCTAGTTGTAAGAGTAATTCTGGATTATTCTTAGCGTATAATATAACATCTCTTTTTAGTTCCTTAGATGTCATGCCTACAACTTTAGAACCGTATTCTACCCTAAGTATAGCCTCTGCTTGATCAACATCCATATTAGCAGCTGCGTTTAAGGCGGCTAACTCCATTTGAATGTATTCTAAATCATCAACAGCTTCCGCTACTGCGTCAAACTCAGCAAACATCACGTTTACAAGAGGATGATACAAGGATAAAAACTTTTGTAAAGCTTGTTTTTCTCTAGGTACAAATAATGAACCATCTCTAAAAATAACGTGCTCAAGAGTAGAAGTTCCTTCTTGCTCATCCGCAAAAGGGCTTCTTTGGTTAGTAGCATATCTCAGCTCTCTTTGATAACCTAACTCTTCGTCAAACCAAAGCAAGGGTCTTTTAGCCGTATGCCTTGATGGTACTGTCATTACAACTGGTTTTTTATTTCCAATTAAATAGTAATATCTGTCTTTTATCTCCCACGTGTTTTTAGCAGGAGCTTTTTTTTCTTTAGTTGCCATAATAAAATTATATAATAAAGTTAAGAATTACCCCCGTCACAATGACGAGGGTAAGACTTTTTAAATCACTGCTTATGAAGCTGTGTCTTTGAACAATACGAAGTTGTTTGCTCCTTGAACACACAAACATCTTTCAGAAAGCATGTGTACGTTCATTTCATCGATGTCGCTAGTGTAGTTACCACCAACAGAACCAGTAATCCAAGACTTCATACGACGATCGTCTGCTTCAGAAGCACGGTAACGAACGTGTAAGAATGGACGTTGGATATTTTTACCTAACGTTTGATCGTATACAGTAGAAACACCAGCTGGTACAAGAACACCATCAATATCTTGAGTTAAACCGCGAGTTGCAGCATCGTTCAAGTATTTCCAGTCAGTTTTGTAGAAATCGTAAGAACCACGACGGAATCCAGAGAATCCTAAGTTCAAAGCCATGTCTTCACTGTTTTCGAATACTCCGTAAGAAGTACCACCAGTTCCGTAAGAGTTAGCGCGAGCTAGCATATTATCCATCGCTAGAGCAGTTCCACGATCTAAGAAAAGCATGTTTTCTTCGATAGCACCTTGCTTATCTAATTCTTGAAGAATAATATCAAACTCACCTAAACCAGTCAAACCACTAGCGTTATCAAAGTCGTGATCGTTAAACTGTAGACCGCGATCTTGAATAGCAGCGAACAAACCTTCAGTACCTCTAACATTGTGACCAGTATCTGTAGAACCGTCAGTGTCAAGAATATTGATTGCTTCTGTTGCTTTTTCAGCTTCTACCATAGTCATTTCCAAGTAGTCTTCAAAACGCAAGCGAGTTTCGTGCTCAGACTTCAAGTACCATAAGTAACCTGATGTTCCTAGCTCAGAAGTAACTTCAACCCAACCGATCTGAGCAGTGTCAGAACCATTGATTGAGTATCTGTCTTTCATGATGATAGGAGAGTTCGTGTACTTTTGGAAACCAGCGTCAACAGACCCTTGCATACCAGCAGATCCTTTTGCAAACTCAGAACCGTAAACAAATACTTTTAGTTCTGGATTAGAAGCTGCAACGAAACTAGCAGGCCAGTCTGCTTGAGTAAGCGCGTATGCTTCAATAGAGTTTGTAGCAACAGACTGTACGTAAGCTTTAACAGTATCGAAACCTTTAGAGATAACGATAGTTTGACCTTGACGGATAGAGTGACCAGTGATGTTAATCGTGTGATCGGTAGCGGTGTTGTTTGTAGCTACTTTAGCTCCATCGTACGCGATGTGCAAGCGACCTTGCTCAGTCCATACAACCTCATCAGAAGCCATAGGCATTTCAGCGCCTACCATTCTAAGGAAAGATGAAACAGATCTGTTACCGTAACGCTCTACTTCTTTTTCGTAGACTTCTGGTAAAAACTGCTTGGTAAAGTTAAAGTCGTTACCAGCGATGTTTAAATAGTTCTTATCGAACAATGTTTTAGTTGGTGCAGGAGTTAAACCTGCTGGGAAACCACCCTGTGTTAAAAAACTCATTTATTTATGTTTTTAGAGTTATTTACTAATTTTAACACGCAGTCTTTGAGAATCATCACCACTAATTGCTCTTACCTTCATTCCACCAACCTGTGTAGCAGCCTCATGTTGACCTCTAGGGTCCATTTTAACGTTCTTAGAACGTGCTGAGGTTTCCTTAACAGCGTCAGCTTTACCTTGTTGGTAAAAGTGATTAGCTACAGCGTCTGCGTTCATCGCTGTAAACAAGGCTTTATGATAACCTTTAGCGTCACCTATAGTATTGTCTTGTCCTAGAAACTTTCTAGTGAAATTACTAATGTCGCTTTGGTTCTCTTTTACCTTACCAGCATCCTTAACATTGAATCGATACTTTTTTTCACCCACTTCATATTCAAAACCTTTGAACTCTGGGTTAAAGACATTATCTGTCTTACTTTGAAATACCGATGCTTGCTTTTTTGCCAGCTGTGATGATTCTTTTGTTTGTTCTTCGTAACGATTGAAAAAATCAACCGCGTTTTGCTGTTCAGGTGTTAACCTGCTTCCAGCTTTAATATCTTCGTAATACTTGCTTTTCATACCGTTCAAATGATCTTTAGCTCTTTGAACTTCTTCTTTGTAAAGCAGTTTTTTACGTTTTATATCTCTTTCTTCATCTAGTTCTTCGTCAAAAGAATAACTATCTTCAATCAAGAAATCAATTTCACTATCATCGAGATGTGGTTTAGTACTCTTATAGTACTCCTTAACTAATTGTTCCTGGTCTAAAGCATCTACGTCTTGATTTAATCTAACGTAGTCTTCTAAACTACCACCAGTTTC